>JACCDG010218374.1_pt1 | contig 40341 bp, 37 predicted proteins | sample 7442471 | NCBI WGS metagenome assembly JACCDG01 (sample SAMN15323444, study PRJNA562643) | freshwater metagenome | isolation source: river surface water | place: USA:Blue River Watershed | collected 2017-08-17 | reverse complement strand
GAACAAACTAGGGAGCCACTGGTCTGTATGGATAACCACTATTATGGGCATGGTTTTGATTCTTATATTTTCAATAAGACTCCAGTGATAAATCCTCGCACTAAAAATGTGCTGGGTGTGAGGTTGGTAGCGACAAAACCACTCTTATTATTGCCGGTTAGATTGGCTCTGGAAATGCAACGAACTTCTTTTATCAATCATTCGCAATCACCAGAAGTCGGCAATAACCAAAAACTGGATATTAAATTGACGGAAAGGCAGCATTTAGTCTTATTTTTAGTGTTGAATGGTTGTTCACAAGGTGAGATTGTAAAAACTTTCCGATTGTTACAGGAACAGATAACTGAAGCTGCAGTTAAAGATGTTATGCGGGTATTGAAAATCAAATTTAATGTATCAAACAAGGATGAATTAATTAAAAAAACTATAAAAAATGGCTTACACACCCATGTTCCAGCCAAGTTGATCCTACAAGGATCGTTTATTTTAAGAGATTTTGAATTCAAAATTAAATAGTAGAACATAATTTATTGGGAGGTATGATGAATATATTTAGAGTGATTGTGAGCGTCACCCTATTATTAATAATAAGTGTAACTGTATTTGCTGATGATAATGGAGTATTGGTTAAAACGCGGATTGTTATGAATGTTCCTGCTTCAATAAAGTTGAAAGTTTTAGAAGAAAAAATAAAATATCTAGTAGACAAACGTACCGATAAATACAATGAATACAAAGGAATTATGCCAGATGAGATTTCCGATGCTCCTGGCGAGGCAAAAGATACCCAGTCGGCAGCAACTATTAATTTTGATGATGCAGTTTATGCAGTAAGAGCATATACACGTAGCTCATTTCTCGGAAATTCTGATAATCAAGTTTATGTCTTGACAATCTACCCTTATACCAGTGGTTATCGAATTTATTTGTATACCTATTTCCGATCAGTAACAAATTTTCTTGGTGCTATGTTTAGTTCCACTACTAAGCTTGATGAAGGATTTATTAATACAGTGAAAGCACGGGATATACTATTAGCAGAAATACCGCAGATAACCATCTATCGACAATCCCCAGATTTATTGAAACAATATGCGCTTATTAATGGCGAGGTAATAAATATTACTCTGGCAAGAATGCTGGAGTCTGTGCCAGAAACTAGTATCCAGATTGAGTCTAAAGCTGAAATTTTGCAAAATAAGAAAGTAGAGTCAATGTAAATTATGAAGTAGGTTATTAATTCTGAATGTTTTTAACGGTAATTTAATTTTTAAAAGGGGTATTAATTATGAAAAAAATTTTAACAACTCTTACTCTGTTGGGTTCAGCATACACTATGAGTGCTTGTTCAACAATGTCCCCAGTTGGTGCTACTGCCAATCCAGTTTCGGTAACTTCAAAAGTTGGCGAAGATTGTTCAAGAAATATTTTATTTGGTTTAATTCCGGTATCCGCTGATCATAATGATGTATATAGCGCTGCAATTCAAGGAAATATTACCAAAATTTCTACGGTAGATAAACAATGGTTCACGGTTATTGGCTTCTACAATTCAGACTGTACTATTGTTCACGGAGAATAGGTGATTATGACACGTAAATTGCTTATCAGCATTGCAATGAGTGGTGGCTTGTTGATTAGCGGTTGTGTTGGTGATCTTGCCAATGCAATAGCTGGCACCAATGGTGCATCACTATCGGCAACACCTAGTTCAGTTCAATTATTTGCTACTTCTGCACAAAATGAATCCAGTGCTACGCTAACCGTTCAGAATAATAGCCCCATTGATGGTGCCGCAACAAATATTACTCCGACCTTTCCAGTTGGCGTACCGTTTATTGTCAGTAATAATGGTTGTAGTTCATTAAATCAAAATGCAACTTGTCAAATTACCATACAGGGAAGCGGAGAAAGTTCAAGCTATGCGCCATTGGTGATTACCTATAATTCGGGTAATACTAAACAAACCACTACCGTAAATGTTAGCTATTCTCCATATGGCGGAAGCCTCACTGGTAAATATATTTTTGTAACAAGTCAACGCTACAATGGTAATTTAGGCGGTTTTTCTGGTGCCGATGCTAAATGTACCTCTGTTGCCGCGAATGGTAATGTCACCAAGAATATTACCAGTGGTTGGAAAGCGATGTTAAATGGAAATAATGCAACTACTGCTGGAGTTGAGTATAAAAACACAAAAAATATTTCATTAGGTACGGCAACTGGTGGAAACTTTGTTGAACCAGAATATATTCCTCAGAATGTGTTTTTTAGTGAGGATGGCTACGATGCCGGAATAAGTATTTGGACTGGAGCTACCCCAACATCGCCGCCGCTTGTAGCAGATTATAATTGTTTTGGTTGGACGTATGACGGTAGTAACGATCAGGGTAATACTCCGCTTAGCCAGCCATCGTTAGGTCGGGCAGACTATGCCGAGGCTGGAAAAGATTTATGGTGGTTTGAAGGCGATGTTCTTTCATATTGTTCTTGGACGATGCCAATATATTGCGTTCAGCAGTAATCAAATATTATAATCGTCAGAATAATTTAAGTTTAGCTATTGAACAATTAATCGCTCAATTGTTTATGGGTTAACTATAAATAAATATTTATCAATTACTAACTTAATTTTAGAAAGGGAGTTTATGAAAAAATTAACATTATTAATTTTGGGCGTGGCTAGTATTGGGTTAGCTGCGTGTAATGGAGGCGGAAGTAGTTCCTCAGGTATTTCTGGACCATGGCAGTATGTTGGGAACCCAAATTTTTCACCACAAGCATATTCAGGTTGTGGTTTGAACCCTGAGTTAGTATTTAACCCCCAAAATAACCAGCCCTATGTTTCTTTTATTGCGTGTCAAGCAGGTGGCGGTTGGGGTGGCTATGTAATGTATTTTGACGGTTCAACTTGGCAAAATATTAGCGAGCCAATACAGATAGAAGAAACAAGGATAGATCTACACTACAGTAGAATGGGACTGGTATTTAGTCCAGCCGGCAATCAACCTTACGTTGCATTTTCGCAAAACATTGATACTGAACCCATGACTCAACAACCCATTATTATGCCAAAGGTAATGTATTTTGATGGGGTAACTTGGCAAGGCGTTGGTGGAAGTAGTTTGGACCGATGGAGGTGGGAGGGATATTCTACGGACCAAATTGTATTTAACCCCTCGACTAATCAACCATACATTGTTGTAAATTCAAGAGCATGCTATGCTGCCCAATGTCATAATTCTGTTTTAAAATATGACGGCGCAACTTGGGATTATGCTGGCGAATCTGACGTTTCTTCACAGGAAATTAGTTCAATTGCTTTTGATCCAGCGACCAATCAACCATATATTTTGTCTACACAAGCTGCACAGTCTGGTGCAGGATTTCAAATTATCGTTAAAAGACTCGAAAATAATAGTTGGAAAAATGTTGGTGAGTCAATTTCTGTCAGTGGTCATGGCATAAAGCTGATATTTAGTCCAAAAACTAATGTGCCGTATATCTTGGTTAGCACTGCTAGTGACAACTCTATGGATAGCATGGTGAATGTAATGAGCTTTAATGGTAGTAGTTGGCAGTATGTTGGGAATCCTCGTTTTGCAGCAACAAATGGAGATGCGGATATAGCAATTAATCCAGCAACGGGTCAACCATATGTTGCATTTGCAGGAACATTTGGTATTGGAGAAGCTAATGTAATGTATTTTGACGGTTCGACTTGGCAGTATCTTGGAAATCCCAATTTTACGGATGCAACGGCAGATCCTCTAAGTTTAGCATTTAATCCAATAACTAATTTACCGAATTTGGCGTTTGTTTACGGAAATTCAGCAAAAATATCGGTTATTTCATATAAATAGGCATTTATAGTTTTATAGGGGGATTTTATGAAAAAATTAACATTATTAATCTTGGGCGCGGCTAGTATTGGGTTAGCCTCCTGTGGTGGTTCAACTTCTTCATCTAGTGGAGACAACAGCAATGGCAATATTAGTGATTTGAGTATAGTCGCTCCTTATTCCTACCCTGCAGGAATAGCGGTGAGTGTTCCATTGGTGATAACCAACAATGGGGGTGAGAGTGTCGCGAATTTGAGCTATGCCATAGATAGCTTAACAAATACAGCTGGTGGAAATATAAAACTCGATCCGAGCAGTACCGCAAAGTGCAAGGACATTTTAGCACAAGAAAGTTGTGTGATCTACGCTAATATTGCGGTAACTCCTCCATCTAACTCTGGTAGTTTTGCTATTAATATTACCCAAACAGGTCATATAACTCAAAAAATCATAAATCTAGCAGATACTTTTTCATCTGCACATGCGACAATAGGCTTAGATACAGTACCAAGCAATAATGCAGTTGGAGCAGATGGAGTCAATTTATCATTCACACCCAAACTCATTGCTAATTCAGTTGGTACAACTTCATTTATTGTTACTGCATTTGTAAATTCACCTTCTGCAGGAAATTTTAATGCTCTTCAATTAGTTGATCAAAGCGGTAATGTCTTAAATTATAAAATATTGACTGGCAGTGATGGAAGTGGCAATCTGGGACAGGGGAGTATCGTTGCTTTTCAACTGTTTGTTCCTTCAGAAGAGAGTGATATTAAGTTTAAACTTCAGACGGTTGAAAATAATATTGTTCAATCAACGACAACAGAATTTTCTTCTGCTAAGGTTTTAGCTCCGGGTGTTCAAACTGGTATTTTAAATCTCACCCCAAATTATTTCGATCTTTCGGCAAGTCATGAAAGTCAGACTATAACTTTAAGCAACATTGGTAATGGAAGTATAAAAAATCTAAAACTAGTACCTCAAGATCAATTGTTAGTTGTTAGTAATAATTGTGGTACTACTTTAAGCACTGGCGTGAGTTGTCAATATACACTTAAACTCAATCAATCGTCTTCTGAGTCTGGGAAAATTATTATTGTTTTTACTTACAATGATGGTAGCAAAGATCAACAACAATATGCCACTGCGACGGTAACAAATTATACGATTCCTAAATATATTTTTACGTCTGATGCTACCTACGGGGGTAATTTAGGTGGTTTTTCCGGAGCTGACAATAAATGTACTTTATTAGCCGCAGCGGGGAGTGTAACTAAAAATATCACAAGTGGCTGGAAAGCATTATTAAACTCAAATAATGCCACGAGAATTGGGGTTGAGTATAAAAATACTAGAGGGGTCTCTCTTGGTATTGCGACCAGTGGCAACTTTGTGGCACCAGCAAATATTGATGTGTTAAATGGATTAGCATATGATCAAAATGGACTTGAAGTTTATACACCATGGGTATGGAGTGGAAAAGAATTGCCGAATGGTAATCCAGGCGCAAGTCCAAATTGCCAAAATTGGACTGTTGAAGATTACGATCAATATACTGAAAGTCCTACAGTTGGTAACCCAAGAGGCACTCCATCATTAAATAATACTGCACCATGGTGGTTTGAAGGTCAACTTACTTGTGACATTAATCACTATGGACTTGGTGGTGCAGCGCTTTATTGTGTTCAACAATAATTTAGTCTTGTGCAACTCATCGTGTCGGGCATAACAATTATTACAAAAAGGTAAACTTTATGAAAAAATTAACATTATTAATTTGTGGTGTGGCTGGAATTGGTCTGGCTGCATGTAATGGTGGCGGAAGTAGTTCATCAGGTGGTTCAGGGGGCGGTGGTAGTGGTGATGCCTGTTCTAATGGTGCGTCAAGTTGTGGAACTCCGATAAATCAAGTTCCAGAATCTTACTCACAGGTAATTACGCCAGCAACCATGTCGGGTAGAACGTTAACGACATCAGTGGTAAATGGCACGCTGAAATCGACAACCAATTTATATTTATCTTCAACGGAATCCTATCCATTGAGTTTTACCGTAACAGGCAATACCACGGAAATTACGGTAAATTTCTCAATTGTAGCAGATGATCCTAATATTCCTGCCGGATCGGCATTGCCATCAATTACGCCACGACAATGTGTTTTTGCCGTATCTAATCCCGCATCATGTGATTTAGTTATAACACTAGGAAATGCACCAGTCGGGCAGTATAAGATTGTCCCGCGGGTCGTCGGCGGTGCTGAATTTTCTACTGCGGTAGTAATGAACTTTTTACCACCAACACAATTTACATTACCACTTGGCACGTATCTGGATAGTGGTCAGCGTGTCTCCTTTACTCTAGATTGTCCCGAGGGATCTGCTATGTGTAGTATCAGATCCTGTGGTGTTGTTGATTTAGGTCTAAGCGGTGATAAAACACGAGAAGTTTATGAAATACAAACGGCTAATGGAGTTTATTTCTGCCAGAGACAACCTTTGGACTCCTTTTGTAGTAAAAATCCACCACAAGATTTTATTTTGGGAACTCAAACAGTTGCGCTCCCCGCTTTTACTGAAACTAATCCTTATAAATATAATAGTGAAATTCCTGCTACACAACGGTATTATTCAAATGCTGGGTGGAATGGCACTGCTTTTACTGCGACGGAGACGCTTGGTTATAGCGCCTGCAATGGAGTTTTTGCCACTTCTACTCGGACTTTCATATCTTCTTCGACAACACCAATGTTTCCAGTACGAGAGTAAAATAAGAGTGATAACAAAAAAGCTTAACTAAGCACAGAATACTAGCTTAATTTATATTTGGCTAGTATTCGTTAAACTATTAAAAAGAAGTTTATTATGAAAAAATTAACATTATTCTTGATCGGCTGCATTCTTGTTTTTGCCGCGGGCTGTAGTGATAATCCGGCTAAAAAATTTGTCGGTACTTGGCAGGATGTCACCGAGTCCAGTTCATCATTTGTTATTGTTCAGACTGAGCAAGGCTTATCATTACAGGCTCCCGGTGAATCTTCGATCGCGGTAACCGTTAACGGAGATACTTTGAGTGTTGGTGATACCACGCTGACGCTTGATAAGCAGAAAGAGCTATTATCAATGCCGGGGTTATTCAATAATCGCATTGAATTTAAAAAAGTTTCGGGAGTGCAGAAATAATGAATAAAACCCATATATTATTGTTCTCTACCTTAGTAATAAGTCTTACTGGGTGCTATGTATCACAAAATTTTGATAATCAAGTACAAATCAGTCGTACCGGGCAATATCAGGTTGATGTTGATACCGATGTTATAAATGGAACGTTATTGTACGCGCAAGCGGCCTCAAAAGAGCAAAAAAGAGCACTTACCGCTGATGAGCTGAAGAAAATATTTGCAGATTGTGAAAAGGAATTTAATCAGACGGTTGCGTTGGATATTAGAAATGGGAAGCACATTCAAAGTAGTAAATACTTGGGTGAATGCCGTGGACATTTAACCTTAAAATACACAGGCAATATCATCAAAGAGAAGACATTTAGAGCTTCAATTAGTTCTTTTGAGAATGGCTTTTCGATCCCTGTAGCAATGAAATATGATGCTAAAAACAAACTAATTTTTATTAATGGTAAAACGCAGGGTGATAAAGCGGCAATCCAAGCGTTTAGTTCATTTCAATATAATGGCAAACTTAGGGTAAAAACTGATGGCAAAGTTATCTCGACAAATGCCGATAGTAAACCGTACTGGGGCTTGATTGGTTCTTACAAGTGGAGTATTAGGGATTTAACAACTCCTGATGCGACCATGATTATTTCAACAACTGGTTTTTAATTTTTATAGGAATTTATTATCTGATGTTACGCACGGAGATGTGCAAATTGTGTAAAATAGTGATGTTCATTTATCGGAGATAGCCATGAACAACATCTTTGATCTTTACACCGATTATTTACAAATATCACTTGGTTTAGCAACAGCTACAGGATTATCCAGACTGATGGATAATTCAGTATCACATGACCAAGTGACACGAATGTTATCAAACACCGAGTTTGACAACAAAGAATTATGGATTAATGTAAAAGCAATAGTTCGACAACATGAAACAGATGATGCTTGCCTTATTTTTGATGACAGCATAGCGCATAAGCCATACACTGATGAGAATGAAATCATCTGCTGGCATTATGATCACTGTAGTGGTACATCTGTAAAAGGGATGAATATCCTTACGATGTTTTACCATACCCAGAAATATGAGCAAGCTCTGAAAGTTCCATTGGCTATAGAGATTGTACATAAATACCTTATGTGTGATCTCAATACTAAAAAAGAACATCGAAAAAGTACAGTTAATAAGAATGAACTTTTGCGCAAACAAATTAAAATTGCGCTTAAAAACCAAGTTAAATTCTCTTTTGTTCTAGCTGATTCATGGTACTCATCAGCAGAAAACATGAGGTTTATTCATGATAAAAAGAAGTACTTTATTTTTGATTTAAAGTCCAACCGCAAAGCTACGCTAGGCGATAGAAATAAACCCAACTGGACAAATGTCAGCTTATTAGAATTACAAGCAAATACACCAACTTTAGTTTGGCTAAAAGATGTCGAGTTACCGATACTTTTATTCAAACAAGTCTTTACAAACAAAGATAACTCAACTGGTGTACGTTATCTTGTGAGTAATAAGCTGGATTTAACCAGTAATGATTTCATTAGTATCTACCACAAACGGTGGAGTGTTGAAGAATACCATAAGAGTTTTAAACAAAATGTTTGCATGGAGAAATCTCCAACGAGAACAGTTAAAACTCAAAAGACACATGTCTTTGCTTCATTAGTAGCTTACATAAAACTGGAACGTTACAAATTTAGCACAGGACTCAATCATTTTGCTCAGAAGGGCAAGTTGTTCTTGAATGCGACTAAGCTTGCATTTCAAGACTTGCAAAAACTTAAAGCAGAGAACGAAGCTTATGAAAAATCTTTAGCATCTGCGTAACATCAGATACTAAGTAATTTAAAGGTAATCAAAGCCTTAACCATGAAGGAGATTGTTAGGCTGAAAATTAGCTAATTGCTGGTGAGTTTCAAAATCATATCTAATGGGGTATTAATATGAAAAATGTATTATTGAGCCTGTGCTGCTTATTTGTTGTAGCATGTAATAATGTTGGTTCTGGGCAGCAAAGTGATATGGTTCCTCCGCACGTTACTGATAATAAAGTCTTAGATGATAATACATGTGCTAAATTTAATGCTGGTTATGCTAGTGCGCTGTACAACTCTGTTGGTTCTTTATCTGGCAAAAAGTATAATAAAGTGGAAACTTGTAGCGCGTGGTATAACGACAATTCCCAATCTAGTAATTTAACAAAAGAATTATCTAGTGGTGTTAACCCGTATAATTTTGAGTCTAACACAGTTATTGCTTGGGGACAAGCTGGTGCTAATAGTTTGTTGTTTATAAATGAGAGTACTAGTATCTGGGACATATTAATTCCTGAAGCTTATAATTTATTAGTGTCGGACAATGGGTATAATCATTACGGTTCCCCAGTCGTATCTATCACACAAACAAATACTACGCTACCATTTGGAAATCTTTCTAACAATAGTTATAGTAATGAGTATCAAGACTTTCCACCATTTTGGCCAACTTCATACAGCAATAGTGCAACTAATTTATCTAGTAATGATGTTGTTTCTGTTAGCGCTTATGCTGCTGTTTTATTTCCAAGAGTTTGTAATCTAGACCAACGATATAATTATAGTGCGAGCGTTATGCTTGCGCTACAGGGACCTGAAAGTACTATCTATCAATTTCCAGTATCATTTTTGGAGTATTGTTCTTGGCAAGGTACTACATTAGGTGCATTTGATAATTATTCAACCGCAGTGCAAATGTATGGTGGGATAGTCTTTGATCAGATATTTAACAGTAATCCTACTAATCAATGTAACTCTATAACTCAGAACCCTGGTGCCACTAATAGTAATTCTGCTTTGCAGTGTAACATAAATGGCAATAATATAAAAATTAATTTACAAGAGTATTTTTCTAATTTTTACCAATCGCCAAGCGGTTGTTATATGTCAGGCGATGCTGGAACAGGCTTCACGGGTTATTGCATGCAAAATGGCTGGAGTTTTACCGTAGAAAGTGATTAGAAGTTACAATGTTGTAAGGAATCTGTCATAAATTTTTGCTTGTGCCATAAAAAATCTCATGTGCTGTTTTCCAGTTGTGGGTATTCTTCGGTAAATGATTAATTTTGTATAGCGCCAGTTGTAGTTCATCCTCGCTAACTAAACTAAAATCTGTTCTTTTAGGAAAGTATCGTCATATCATCTCATTGCCATGCTTAAATTACTCACATCAAATGGTCATTTCATGAGAGTTTATAATTTGACACTCTTTTCTAATGTTAATCTTTTTGCCATACTATCTCGCAAAGTACAACTGATAGTTTAATCGATTTCTTTGCATTTCGTACTTGAACTCAGGATTGAGCAACATCAAATTATTAAAGTAGTTTATTGCTCCTAACTTATTTAGTATATGGCAGTTGAGTTGTTAATGGTTTTGATTGAAGAATTCCCTTAATTTTAGATTCATCATCATTTGCGGTATATAATAATGTCCAACTATCTACCGAGGATAAATCACTAAAATAACAAACATTAGTTTCCCCAGCTGCATCTTTATAAGCATTTTCTTGCCCATTTAATAATTTGCAAAGGTAAGAGGATTGATTTGCTCCTGGATGATAATTTGGTAATTTAGCAATATCAGCGGATATCTTATCCATCGATGTTTTATCTAATTTCATTAAGTATGTTGCTGCTATGGTTGGCTTGGTAGATAAAGTATCAACTCCAACTATACTATTATTTAATTTGCACACATTGACTTCTGGACCAAAGAATACAAAGCTCTCAGTTTTATAGGTAGCTGCCATTGATTCAATTGCTCCATCGTGAGTAGTGCAATTTTGTGGACCAGTTATTTCACTAGCATATGTAATAGCGACAAAACCGCTAGTTAGCAATAACAATAATAATTTATTCATATTTCAGCTCCAATTTATTTAAGTTATTGGTTATAATTTGTTACCAACTGGCTCTCATCAATATCTTTCTTATTGTAATCTATTTTTTGAGCAATGCAGTATTATAATAGTTAATCTTTTTGTTAGAACATAAAAATGGAAACCTTTGCACTGAATTTGGAAACATTCAAAGTTTTAAAATTTTTAATCTATTAGATATAAATGAGTATTACATATTTAATTATTGTGATTTTTATGCTAGAATATACAAATTACTAAATTTGAAAGCCACACAAGCTATGTATGATGATATCTTATTCTTTGTAAGCGTTGTTGCATATGATAAATTCTCCGTAGCAGCAGAAAAGCTTGGTATTTCACAGTCGACCATCTCCCGCAAGATTGCTGCATTAGAGCAACAATTGAATTTTAAACTAATCAAACGCGATTCACGCAATCTGGAACTGACTGAATACGGTACAAATCTAGCTGCTGCATTTCATGAAATTGATGCAGAGGTAGAAGCTATGCTTTCGGGGGCACTACTAAAGAATAAGAGATACAACAACGTTATTAACATTTTACTTCCCGTTGGGATGGCAAATTATGGTTTTAGCCGAAGCTTGGTGACAATTAACGATAAGCTAGAAGGAATTGATCTGAATCTGACTTATTACGCAGGAACTGTTGATATAGATAAATATAATTATGATCTGGCAGTAGCTAGTCAGGCAAGTAAAAAAGAATATCATGCTGCAACTTTGATTTATAGTAGTAAAGTAATAATTGTTTGTTCACAAGAGTATATTCAGAAATATGGTTTGTGTTCCACGATCGAAGATTTATCCAATCATATGGTCGTCGGTAATGTCCGTGTGCTTGAAGAAAACATGATTCCACAACTCTTTCGTGAAAGTGATAGCGAAATAACGCAGCTATTAGTTGATTATAAACTTTACTTAAACAGTTTTATTGAGGCTAAAAATTTGGTAATGTCTGGTCTGGTAATCAGTGGTCTTTTAGAAGATGACGTTAAAGAGGAATTAAAAAGTGGTAAAATTGTCCGCGTTCTTCCTGATTATCATGTTGGTTATATGAACTATTACTTAGTATCCAAATTTAAGTCTGATGATGTACGCTATACAACCGTTTTGGAGTTATTGGAAGATTCTTTTAAGAAGTATTAATATGTTGGATGATATTTTATTATTTGTGAAGGTGGTTGAGGCTGGAAGTATTTTATCGGTAGAAAAAATGCTTAATATCTCTAAATCAACTATCTCTCGTCGGATTCAAACTTTGGAAGAGTCTTTAGGGGATTCTTTATTTAACCGAACGACACATGGCGTTGCTCTGACTATGCTGGGTCATAATCTATATGCTAGATTTAAGGGGTATGAATCCAAATTATCTGACATTCTTAGCTCCGTTAGTGGTGATTTGGGTGCAGTTACAGGACGTCTTAATGTGCTTTTGCCGTATGCTTTGTCAGACGATATCCTGTTGCCAAGGCTTAATGATTTTCTCACTCAGCACCCCAGATTACAACTAAATATTACGCATAGTGCAAATGTATTTAATATGCAAAAAGAACTATATGACATAGCAGTGATTAACTATCTACCTAAGCAGCAAAATCAGAAATTTAAACTAATTGCTTTTGATAAAGTTGTGGCAGTGTGTACACCAGAATACGTTGATAAACATGGACTATGGGATAATTTTGAAGATCATGCTAAGCATCTTATTGTTGGTAAACTTAACCCCGACGGTACTTTAGCAGCGGAAGCTCCGCTTTTTAATGAAATAACTGGCGAGGTTTACTATATCAAAATTAAGCCTAAAATTATTTATAACAATTTTGCTGAAGCTAAACGATTTGTTTTAAGTAATAACGGCATTGCAGCTTTGCCGTTGAGCACGATTAGCCATGAGCTAGATAATGGGAAACTTATTCGCCTATTTTCCGACTATCATGTAGGCATTCTAAGTTATCACTTGATGCGTAATATTGCTGAGACCGACTCACGCTATATTGTATTTATGCAATTTTTGCAAAAATGTCTGGCAGAGGCTGGTCTAGACCAAAAACCTACAAACCCAAAACAATGTTTTCATATTTAACTATTATCGTATTTTTCTGAGAGGCTTTTATGAGTAAGTTTAATGATTATACAGCGGTGGCAAAAGTATTACATTGGCTAATGGCAATTCTTATTATGGCGGAATTAGGTATTGCTTATTTGTTCTTGGCATCTGAGACTGCAATTTTGACACCCTTTCAAGGTGCTTTATATTATCTACATTTTAATATCGGATTCAGTATTCTGATTCTTTTTATTATTCGGGTATTTTGGCGCTTAACGCATAAAACGCCAGCCTATTCAGAATCATTTCATAAAGAAGAGATTAATTTTGTACATTATGGACATATAGCGTTGTACGTTTTGATCGGCTATATGGTTTTGACAGGTATCTTAAGATACAATATTCACTCTGGCGACTTTCACTATTTTGATATTATTACTATTCCTGCGATAATTCATACACATAATCAGACACTTTATTCAATAATTGCAATTAGCCATAACCTATGTGGAACATTGCTTTGCGCGATGGTTGCTGTTCATATAGCAATGGCGGTGAGACATCATCTTATTGATAAAAATGATATTATGTTTCGCATGTTACCGCGGTTTTTTCGTAAAGATTAAACTAATAGAATAAGTGATTTTATTGCACGTAAATTTTAGTAAATGTTTTTATTTACCCTAGCTAACTAGAGTGAGCTGCCTAGCTAGGGTTTTTATTTGATTTGTAAAGAATTAGCCCGTTTTTGTATAAATAGCTCTGTTTTTAATTTGATATGTATAATCCAAGTTAAGTTGCGCTACAAATTCCCCTTCATGGCAAATCAGCAAATAAGCACCAGGATAATTGTTTAAAACGGTTAACACATGCTGCTTGGTTTCAATATCCAAATTATTGGTGATTTCATCCAACAATAATAAAACTGGTGGATTGGCGGCAATGGTTGCTAGCGATAAGCGAACTAATTCGCCACCTGATAGATACTTGCAAGGAATCAAAACTTCTTCATTCTTCCGTAATAAAAAACTATTTAGGTGATTGCGGATTTCTGCCGTTGTCCATTGCGGTGCTGTATCTGCAATAATTTCTACTGCCGATAATTCCGGAGCTAAATTCGCATAATGTTGATCGAGATAACCAATTTTGCTTAGTTCTGGTGTAATAATTTCACCTGTGATAATTAAGCCTTTATCACGTAGCAAGGCCTTAAACAAACTTGATTTACCACTGCCATTTGCACCCAACAGTACAATTTTGTCACTTCCACTAATTTGTAAATTTACATTTTGGAGGAGTGGTTTATCTTGTTCATAAGCAATAGATACTTGGCTGAGCTGAACAATACTCCGTTTACCGGGATGATGAGGTAGGTTAAATTGCGGAATTATTTCTTCATGAATAAAAATATCTGCTAATTTCCCACTAATATCTTCCCTCTGTTCACGCATTTGGCGTTGTTTTTGTCCAGCCGTCATTTCGGCACGACGAGCTTTTGCCTGTGAGGTAATTGTTGGCCATTTGCGGTTAACAATGCTTTTTTCACCTTGTTTGCGGCTATTTTTGGCACGCTGTTGCTCTTGCATCAAGCTTTGATGGCTAGTACGTTGCTGTTGTTTGAGTTCGGCAACTTGAGCTAATAAATTTTGTTGTTTGAGCTGCTGTTCCTGAAGATAGTCACTGTATTTACCGTTAAAAACAGTAACTCTTCCATGATTAATATGCCATAGAGTATCAACACAATTATTGAGCAGCTCCAGATCATGACTCACGATAATTAAACTCCCATTAAAATGGTGCAATAGTTTAATCAGGCTTTTGCGATTGTGTTGATCCAGATGATTGGTTGGCTCATCCAGAAGCAACACATCAGGATAACTGGCTAAGGCTTGGCTGAGATTGCTGTTGAAGCGTTCGCCACCACTTTGTCTACTGTTATTGTCGCTAAGTTGCGGTACATAGGCAAGCTGTAAACCGCTTTGGAGCTGTGCTGCATTATCGTGTATCTCTTGAGCGAGTATTTTGAGTAATGATGATTTGCCACTTCCGTTGCGCCCGATAATTGCGATACGTTCGCCAGCATAGATGCTTTGGCTAAAATCAGCAATTAGTTCTTTAGCGCCAAATTGAAGATTAAGTTCATTGATGGTAATTATTTTCTGCATAATTAATCCTTCTGCAATAGAAATGACTATTGCAAAGTCATGCCATCTTCATCGCATATAACTATACTACACCAAGTTAATGTATATATGTAGCAATTGATAATAGCGAAAACGAATGACTATAATAATTTAAGTAAAATGAGAGATCGGTGACTTTAATTTCACCAAGTGGGTATCAGACTGTTATTAAACGTTTGAAATTAGTTGAATTGAGCGGTGTTCAATGTAGCACCTGTATAAAAAGATTGAGAGAACAGTATTGTAGCGTGTCTCATCATTGATTGTCAACTGACTGCATTTACTCTGACTTTGCTGTAGTTAAATCAGTTATACTTATGTACGATAAATTTATGAGAGGGTTTACGATGTCAACACAGGATTTATATTTTATGAACGAGGCCATTAATGAAGCTAAATTGGGTGCCGCCCAGGGTGGGATTCCGATTGGTAGTATTTTAGTAATTGATGGCAAGATTGTTGGGCGCGGGCATAACCAGCGGATTCAGCAGGGAGATCCGATTTTACATGGAGAAATGGACTGTCTTAAGAATGCAGGTAGACTTAGCGCCAGCGACTATGCTCGGGCGACGATTTATTCAACATTATCACCATGTGATATGTGTAGCGGTGCGATTTTACTATATAAAATCCCACGAGTGGTGATGGCAGAAAATGAAACATTTAAAGGGGCGGAAGATTATATGCGTAGCCGTGGGCTGGAGGTGGTTAATCTTGATTTGGATGAAGCCAAGCAATTAATGCGTGACTTCATTGCAAAAAATCCTGCAATCTGGAATGAAGATATTGCTGAATAACTCGGAGTTAAGAAAATTTAGCGTTCAGTACCAGCGACAGTCAAGCCAAAGCTTTGCATAACTTTGGCAACTTCGATCTCATTCAGTTCGTAATAATTACCGCGTTTTAGGCGTGGTGGTAAATCAATCGGTCCAAAACGAGTACGCATCAAACGGCTAACCGTTAGTTGAAAATGCTCAAACATGCGACGCACTTCGCGGTTGCGACCTTCTAGCAATAACACTTTATACCAATGATTCTTGGCATCGCTATCCTGAATCTCCATCTTGATTAAATCTTTAAAGCTGGCTTTACCATCTTCTAGCATGATTCCGCTTTTTAATTCTTTAATCTGCTCGGAAGTTAGCGGATCACCATAGATACGTACGGCATACTCGCGCTCGACTTCATAACGGGGATGCATAAAACGATTAGCTAATTCACCAGAAGTTGTGAAAATCAATAAACCACTAGTATTATAATCCAGCCGTCCGATTGCCAGAAAACGACGGTTATTCAGTAGTGGAATCCGATCATAAACAGTATCGCGTCCTTCAGGATCACTACGCGAAACTAGCTCACCTTCTGGTTTATGATAAACAATAATCCGTGCTAAACGATCTTGCCATTTAATTCTTATCGGGCGTCCCAACACTTCAACTCGGTCGTGAAGTACGATTTGTTGACCAAGTTCGGCAGGTTTGCCATTAACGGTTACTTTGCCTTGAGTGATTAAATTATCACATTCACGACGTGAAGCAACTCCTGACATTGCTAAAGCTTTGGATATCCTCTCACTATGTCCAGTTTTAGGGTCAACGCGTTCCTCACGGATACGTTGTGAGGTAATTTTTTCTTGCTGATTTTGGCGATGTAATTTTACGCGCTTAGCATTGCTTCTTTCTACTCGTTCAAATGGCGCTGCTTTGCTATCCGTAGTCTTGGCTGCAGTTGTGCTAGTGGCAGTATTTTTTCGTGCCGCGGCTTTACCATTGCGCGGTTTCGGAGCTTCAGTCATCATCTCCTGAAGTTTTTTCTTAATATTAAATTTCACGCACTTATTCTTTCTAAAATAATGAGTACTTATACTCTAAAATCTGTAACTGACAGTATTATACTCTATATCCTCTTGCTCTTCTTTTATACTTTGAACGCTCATAAGTTGAGCTTTTATGTATAGACTCTAAGTGATCGCAATTATAGCTAGGAGTATTGATAAAAAAGGCGACGCGGTGTAGATAAACTACATAAGGAGCCTTTTTAGCAATGCGACAACGCTAGAATTGGGAACACGACGAGTATAATTAAGGAATCTCAATATCCGTATAAGCACTCCATAAAGCAAACCATTCATCACGGCTAAGTTTGATTTCCTGTGCTTGTAAAAGCTGTTTAATTCGTTCGATTTTACCACTGCCAAGTAATATCCTTAGCCGTGCGGGATGTGCCAATAACCAAGCAATTGCAATTACCTCTGGAGTAGTTCCATGAATTTCTGCAAACTGTTGTAAAGTATGCCATACACGTAAATAGGCAGAGTTAGTGCGGTCATACAATTTACCGCCTGCCAAAGGAGACCAAATTTGTGGACGCATTTTTATTTTTTGATAGAAATCAAAATTATTATTAACAAAATGCTCATGACAAACTACCGACGCTTCCAGCTGATTAGTGTGTAGTGCAAAATCCAGCCGTGATTGCAAAAGTTCAAATTGAGCTGGTGTAAAATTAGATACACCAAAATTAATAACTTTTCCGCTAGATTTAAGTTGATTAAACGCCTCGGCAACTTCATCGGCATTCATTAGCGGATCTGGGCGATGGATTAATAATAAATCTAAATATTCAGAGTGTAAATTCTGGATTGAACGTTCAGCTGCTGCAATAATATGGGTTTTGCTAGTATCATAAATATGACTTTTATGCTCCGGAAATTTATCCGAAACCAGCTTAATTCCACACTTGGAAGTAAGCTTAATTTTTGCACGTAAACTTGGATCTTCAGCGAGCAATTGACCAAAAATAGTTTCGCAACTGTAATTGCCATATATATCAGCGTGATCAAACTCACTAATACCGATATCTAGAAGTTGATCAACCAGTTGACGAAGCTCATTAGTAGAATAGTTCCATTCATTTAATCGCCAGCAACCAAAAATAAAATTATCGTTAAGATTATGCATTATAAATATTCCTTTAACTTATTGTTCTGTTTTTTATCGACTAGTAATTGATTATTATATAAACTTGACATTACACCGTAAGGTTGTTACAATATCGCATTCTTACGTTGTTAGGCGCAAGAATATTTCATTTTTAATTCCTCAAAGATGCCTCGTGTCAACATGCGAGGTGTTTTCAACTTAGTCGCTGTAGGTGTTCTATAGTGACCTTAGAAAATTTGGATTCACAACTGAGATATATTTTAAATCTGCAATGTGCGAAAGTACCTTGTTTAGATATTGCAATATAGCGCGCCTAACAATAACTTAATTATATTGGAGGAACCTATGATATTATTCATAAAGTTCGCGGCATCTGTTGTGGCGTTAACCGCACTACTGCGCGCGTTATTAAAGTGTAGTCATTTTGGCTATAAGATACTGTGTAAGCTAGTTAAATTTTTCTCGCAAAAACAACAAAGTCCAGTGGATGAGTTGTGCCATTGTGGTTCATCTCATAATCTGTAAGCAGTCTGGATAAGTAAGATAATTCCACGTCAAGTTATTTTATTAATTATGATTGATTAGCGCTGGAGTGATTCCATCAGTTCCAGCCATGATTTTTTTCGCCAAAACTTCCACAAATCTAAATTCTGTAAACTTAGACACCAGCTGCCCTCAACACTAGGAATGATAATTTTAATTTGCGCTATTTTTCGTTTAGACAGGAGTGCAATTAATTTTGATGCCAATTCTTGTTCCAGTTGATTGACTTGTTGAACCCAAGCAAAGCTATCACGATAACGTGCAGCGAAATAACCATTTGGAATAACTAAAGTTGTTAATGATGTTGTAGTTTGAGTTATCTCATTGAGTTGCTCGTCTATTTGCTGACTAGAACGAATCATCTGCTGTTTCGCAAGATTTAAATTTGGTCTATGTTTATTCCAAAACCATACACTATTTACTTGCATTAACCCATCATCCTGTCGTTGTTGATTAATGGGTAGATTAAACAATAACATTTGAATTTCGTTTAAAATCTTGTGTAGTTGCAAGCGCGACTTGCCAAGAGGCAGAAAATCATCAATATTTTCTCCGACAATATCAATAATTGGATAGCTGGTTAAATCTTCTAAATCCAGGTTAGTTCCTAATAGCCATAAATCATCTTCAAGTAGGTATAGTTTCAGTTCTCCACTAAAATGCTGATTAATTGCTGTAATAATGATTTTAGCCTCATCTGTGTTTAGCTGTAGTAATTCTGCTTCCGCAATCAACAGACGATCACGATCTGCGCGTAAATGAGTTGGTTCAACCATTAAAAATGAGTTAAATTCTGAATGCACATTTAATTTTTTGGCATAGCTTTGTGCTAAAAATCCTGCACTGTAATCATAGTCAGCATACACAAAATCACTGTAATGGAAATTAATCCTACTTAGCGTGGCTTTGGTACAGAGTTTGCTTAGATTAGGAATATTTAATTGTTTTAGTAAATATTCATAGTCAGCAATTTCCGGCCATATTATGCCGGGTAAAACCAAATTTAATTCACGCATAATTCAATTGTACCATTAAATACTTCTACCGCCGCACCACGCATCAATAAATTTTTTTCACTCCAGTTGATATTTAATTCTCCGCCAGCCATTTGAATTGTCAGTGTGCTTTGAACTAAATTTTGCTTAATCAATGCTGCTGCACTGGCACACGCGCCACTGCCACAAGCTAAAGTAAAGCCACAGCCGCGTTCATAAGTACGTAATTTAATTAAGCTATTATCCACGATATAAACAAAATTTACATTAACGCTATCAGGAAAAAATGAGGCATGTTGTAAGGTTTGTGCGATGTGGCTCAATTCTGCATCATTATTCAGTTGTGCTTCATGTGACAAAATTATTACTGCGTGCGGATTACCCATTGATAAGGCGCTAAATTTCAAGGTTTGATTATCAATTTCTAATTGATAGTGCACTGCTTGTGGCATGAGTAGGGGAATATGCTCTACGCTAAACTCAGGTACCCCCATATCTACTTCAATTAATTCAGAGGTAATTAATTGTCCGCTAATAATGCGTGATGTAGTTTGCAGCTTAATTTGTTTATTTTTAGTTAAACCATGTTCAACAACATAGCGAATAAAGCAGCGTGCGCCATTGCCACACTGTCCAGCTATACTGCCATCGCTGTTAAATATTTTATAATAAAAATCACTAATGCCATCGTCAGCAGGATCAATAATTAAAATCTGATCACAGCCGACACCAAATTTACGATCGCCAATATATTTAATCTCTGCTGCAGTAAATTTATGTTGTAATTGCAGATTATTGATTATCACAAAATCATTTCCTAAGCCGTGCATTTTGCTAAAATTTAATTTCATCTTAAACCTCGCTTCACAATAAACTGTAATACAAATGGGGTAATCACCGAGGTTACTACCACCATTAATAAGACAGCTGCAAAAATATTTTCATTAAAAACACCCAGTTGGCGGCCAGTTAAGGCAAAAATCAAACCAATCTCCCCGCGCGGTACCATCCCAAAACCGACAATCCAACGATTAACTGTTTTGGGTAAAAATATCCCACAGCCAGCTTTACCAGCAATCGCGACTAAACTTAACCAGAAACCCGCTTGTAAGGTTTGCCAATTGGCAACTTGAACCAAATCAACCTGCATTCCGGCATAAACAAAAAATATTGGTACAAAAACATAATTAAGTGGCTTAACTAATTCAATCAGGCGATTATGCTGATGTTCAGCTAAAATTTGTTCTTGGATAACGTGTTTGGTGTACTCACTTTCGCTATTATTACTTATTTTCAATAAATTGGTATGCCAGAAAGGTTGCTTAGTATTGCGAAAAATAACTTCATCTAAAATTAATCCCGCGACAAATGCTCCAATAATCGCAGCTAAACCAATTATTTGAGCAAACCATGCCCATAATAGACAAAAGGCAATTAAAATGCCTACAACCATAGCTTCTTCATTGCTGATTTTTAAAATCCAGCCAATTATTCTCGGCGTTATTCTTCGTGCGACAACCAGTGCTAAGATAAAAAAGATGCTCACATTCAATAAAATGTGTCCAACTGAAGCAAAGTCCATTTTGCCAGCGATAACTAAGCCAGAAACAAAGGCCAAAATAATTAAACCTAAAATATCATCGATGATGGATGCTGCCAGCACAATTTGACACGCTGGATTACGTAAAATTCCCAAATCCTTAAATACTCGTACTGAAATTCCAGTTGATGTTGCTGCGAGTGTTGCACCAAGAAACAAATTTAGTTTGATATCCTGACTGCCAAAAATATACTCTGCAACCAACCATGTTCCTAAAGTAAATGGTAATATTATTCCAATAATTGCAGTTATTACACCGTGGCGACCAATTGAGACTAGTTCTTTAAGGTTTGACTCCAAACCAATTTCAAATAATAGTAGTATACTGCCAATCTCAGCTAGTAACTGGATTGTTGGGTTAGCAATTAACTCAGGCCAAAATCCAAGCTGATAATGCCCAAGTACTGCAATTAGCATTCCTAAAGTTAGTTCTCCAAGTACGGTTGGTAACCCGGCTTTTTGTACAATCCAGCTAAGACAAGAGCCTCCAATAATTAATGCTAAGCCGAGTAAGATATAACCTTGCTCTGCATTGTGAGCCGACTGAGCAAATGCAGCAATTGGCATAACCCCCAGTAATACAAATAGATAACGCCATAAAACCATAGATTGTCCTTGCAAAACAGTCCTCTATTATACATGAGAGTATTTAAAAATATTATCTTTTACCTAGCATATAAGTGCTAAAATAGCGTAATTGCGATACATTTTTGTTAATACTGTTAACGTAGGTAGGATTTAATATGTTTAAACCAGGTCAAAACTTTGAAGAGCTTTTCAGTCAGATTGCTAACGCCAATCAATCGTGGTTCCAAAATTTACTGAATCGTTCGGGGCACGATGCGGCAAATAAGCCGACTAATCCTTTTTTGGATATGTATCAGAAATTCTTTGATCATACTCAAAGCTACTTAACATCACAAAATCAGTTCTATCAAGAGCAACTTGCGATGTGGAGTAAATTTTGTGATATTAATCAGGCATCGGTTGAAGCTGAGCAAAAAAAACCTGCTGATCGTCGCTTCGCTGACCCAGATTGGGAAAAAAACCCATTTTTTTCATATTTAAAGCAAAGCTATCTTAGTGTATCAAAACAGTTATTTGATTTTGTTAGTAAGTCTGATATGGACGAAGAAACTAAATTCCGTATGGAATTTTTTATGCGTCAATACATTGATGCTATTTCGCCAAGTAATTTTGCATTGACTAATCCCGAAGTAGTTAAGACAATGATTGATACTCATGGTAAATCGCTGGCTGATGGTATGCGTAACATGATGGATGACGTCCAAAATGGTTATATTACGATGACTGATGAAACTCAGTTCGAAGTTGGTGGCAATCTTGCTTCAACACCTGGAGCTGTTGTTTTCCGCAATGAGCTGATTGAGCTGATTCAATATACTCCAACTGGTGACAAAGTTTATGAAACACCATTGTTAATTGTTCCACCATGTATTAATAAATACTATATCCTAGATTTGCAAGAAAGTAATTCAATGGTTAAGTATATGGTTGATCAAGGTTACAATGTATTTTTGGTGTCTTGGAAATCTGCAGATCGTTCAATTAAAAATTTCCGTTGGGAAGAGTATGCGAATCTAGGTGTGATTGCTGCATTGGATTCAGTACGTAAAATTACCAATAAAGAAAAAGTAAATACACTTGGTTATTGCGTTGGTGGAATTATCCTGACGACTGCGGCTGTTTTACTTAAACAACGTGGATTGGATTGGATTAATAGCATGGGTCATATGACTACCATGTTAGATCATACTGAACCTGGCGATATTAAAGCTTTCCTTGATCGTGACTTAATGAAATTACGTGAAGCCAAGAAACACACTGGTGGGGTTATGTCAGGGCGCATTATTTCACAAACCTTCTCGGCATTACGTGCTAATGAGTTAGTATGGAATTATTGGGTTAATAATTATTTATTAGGTAAAACTCCACAAAAATTTGATTTATTGTATTGGAATAATGACACGGTAGATTTACCAGTGCCAATGCATTCAGTTTTGATGGAGCGTTTGTATTTAGATAATGCACTAGTGAAGGGTGAGTTCTTTGTTGATGGACATAAAATTGATTTGAGTATTCTTGATTTCCCGATTTATCTATTTGCCGCCCAAAAAGATCATATCGTACCTTGGACATCGGCTTATAAATCAACATGGTATTTGAAGAGTCCTAATATACGCTTTGTCCTTGGTGCTTCAGGGCATACTGCTGGTGTGGTTAATCCAGTAACTGCGGATAAACGTAATTATTGGGTTAATGACCAGTTAGTTGAAGATCCAGCTGCATGGTTCCATAATGCGACTGAAATGCCAGGTAGCTGGTGGAAAGATATGAATCAGTGGTATGCTGCATTATCTGGCAAGCAGGTTAAGGCACCAAAATTAGGTAGCAAAGACTTCCCAGAGTTAGAAGTTGCGCCGGGTGGCTTTGTTAAGGCTCGAGCGTTATCAATTATTGAAGCCGAAACCGCATAATAAGCTGCTTCTTTAGTTCTTATACGTCGTCGTAAATACTTATCCAGTGCTCATGTACTTCGTGTACATTCCGCGCTTCAAAGAATTTATTCCTAGTCTAAGAACTAAATAATTGCTTATGTAAGAAGTATATTGAGAATTTTTTAACTTTTAAAAGGGATGGAATATGACAAAAGTAGTTGTAGTAGCAGCAAAAAGAACTGCAGTAGGTAACTTTAATGGTACCTTGGCTAAAGTTCCTGCATCAGAGCTTGGTGCAACAGTGATTAAAGCCTTATTAGAAGAAACTGGTGTTAAACCAGAACAAATTTCTGAAGTTATTTTGGGACAAGTTTTACAAGCTGGTGCTGGACAGAACCCGGCTCGTCAAGCGGTAATTAAAAGTGGATTGCCTAAAGAAGTTCCAGCCATGACAATTAACCAAGTATGCGGCTCAGGTTTAAAAGCGGTACATTTAGGTGCGCAAGCGATTATTGCTGGCGATGCTGAGATTGTAATTGCTGGAGGGCAAGAGAATATGTCTTTGGCACCACATTTTGTAGCTGGAATGCGTGATGGCTTCAAAATGGGTAATGCTGCTTTGGTTGATTCAATGGTTGCTGATGCCCTAACTGATGTGTATAACAAGATCCATATGGGTGTTACGGCAGAAAATATCGCGGAAAAATTAGGCATTACTAAAGCTGAACAAGATGAGTTTGCAGCAGCGTCACAAAATAAAGCTGAAGCAGCGCAAAAAGCTGGTAAGTTTGATGAACAGATCGTGCCAGTTACAATTCCGCAGCGTAAGGGTGATCCAGTAGTATTTGCTAAAGATGAATTTATTAAACATGGTGTAACCGTGGAATCATTAGCGAAATTAAAGCCTGCCTTTAAGAAAGAAAATGGTACAGTAACTGCAGGTAATGCATCTGGTCTTAATGATGGTGCAGCTGCGGTTATGTTAATGAGCGAAGCTAAGGCTAAAGAATTAGGCTTAACTCCATTGGCTTATATTGCTGCTGGTTCTTCAGCTGGTTTGGCTCCAGAAATCATGGGTTTAGGTCCAGTATATGCAACTAAACAAGTTTTGGCTAAAGCAGGATGGGCACATCAAGATTTAGATTTAGTTGAAGCTAATGAAGCATTTGCTGCGCAAGCCCTTGGTGTAAATAAAGAATTAGGCTGGGATACTAGCAAAGTAAATGTTAACGGTGGTGCAATTGCTATTGGACATCCTCTTGGTGCTTCAGGTTGCCGTATTTTCGTTGATTTATTGCACGAAATGAAACGTCGTGATGCTAAAAAAGGTTTGGCGACGCTTTGTATCGGTGGTGGAATGGGTGTTGCCATTGCAGTGGAAAGAAAATAAGGAGCTCTAATCAATGGCTTATGTAATTACTGAATCATGCATTAATTGTAAGCATTCGGATTGTGTTGATGTTTGTCCTGTGGATTGTTTTCGTGAAGGACCTAATTTTTTGGTAATTGATCCTGAGGAGTGTATCGACTGCACGTTATGTGTAGCTGAGTGCCCCGTGGATGCTATTTTTCCAGAAGACGAAGTCCCTGCAGATCAAGAGCATTTTATTGCACTTAATGCAGAGTTATCCAAACATCCAAACTGGAAGCCTATAACCGCTAAAAAGCCAGCTCCGGCTGATGCTGAAGAGTGGGCTAAGGTTAAAGAGAAGTTACACCTTCTTGACCGAAATGGTGCTTAATCAATTTAGTAATAAAAGCCTCTGTTTTTTAGCAGAGGTTTTTTTCTGAGTTGTATTTAAGATTATGCTAATATAACTTGACTTAATCAGTATGGTTTGTTATAATCGCAAGCTGAATTATAGACAAGGAGGCGTATCTATGACAAGTTTAGCTTTTGCCAATTTACCAGTAGTTTCTAATGGTAGCATGGATGCTTATATAAACTATGTAAATAGCCTGCCGTTATTGACGGAAAAAGAAGAATACGAATACGCAAAGCAATGGCGTGAAGATGAAAATGTTGATGCGGCACGAAGTTTAGTATTATCACATCTACGTTTAGTAGTATCAATATCGCGTAATTATTTAGGTTATGGCTTACCGCTGGCGGATATTGTGCAAGAAGGTACTATTGGATTAATGAAAGCGGTGAAACGCTTTGATGAACGTCGAAAAGTGCGCTTGGTTACATTTGCAATGCACTGGATTAAAGCCGAGATTAATGAATTTGTAATTAAAAACTGGCGGATTGTCAGAACAGTTACGACCAAAGCCCAAAGAAAATTATTTTTTAATTTACGTTCACAACGTGAAGATACAGGCAATCTTTCTGACCGTGAGGCATCACAAATTGCAGATACATTGGATGTTTCCAAAAAAGATGTTATTGATATGAATATGCGCCTAACCGGGGCAGACGTTTCATTGATTAATGATAGCAGTGATGAATCAGCACCAATTGATTGGTTAACTGATTATGAGCATACACCAGAATTAATGATTGAACGTAAAAAACAAGATCATATTCAGACTGTCGGTCTAGAGTATGCATTAGAACAGTTAGATGAACGTTCACAGCGTATTGTTCGTACCAGATGGCTAGCTGATAGCGAAAATCAATTGACGTTACACGATTTGGCAGATGAGTTTGGAGTTTCTGCTGAGCGGATTCGCCAGATTGAAGTTAAGGCATTGCAAAAAATGCGTGAGTATCTTAGCGAAGAGTATCACGCCTGATTTTGTTATACTGAGTTTTCAATTTAAAGTGACACCGAATTTAACTAAACCTTATTCGGTGTTTTTATTTAATAATTTCCTAGGAAATCATGATGTTCGAGAATTCATACCAACATTATTTGTTAGGGTTAATTGCTGTGGCAAATAATATCTCTGCATTGGCGCCATTTATCGCATTAACTTCAGGGCTTGACAAGATTACTATTCGTCGATTGGTTGTTGTAAGTAGTTTCAGCGCATTTGTAATCATGGTAATCTCAATGTTTTTTGGTACTCTGTTGTTAGAGTTTTTTGGGATATCGATCAGCGCGTTCCAAATTGCTGGTGGGATTCTTTTATGTGGTACTGGCACTAGTATGTTAAATGCCAAAAGCTCCAATGACGTTAGTGGTAAACAGATAAAAGATTCAAATATTGAATACTCAAGGTATGTTTCTGCAGCAATTGTTCCGATTGCCTTGCCATTAACTGCAGGTGCGGGAACTATTTCTACTATAACGCTCTTTACAGAAATGGCAAGAAGAAGCCATACTATGCCAGAGTTATTTGTGGCAATTCTGACTATTACAGTTATTGTTTTTATTTGCTTTTATTTTGCCAATAATTTAGTTAAAGTATTAGGTGATATCGGTATGAGTGTACTGATTAAAGTTATGGGTTTATTTACTCTTGCGATTGGCGTTCAGTTTATAATTACTGGAGTCTCAACGATTTACAAGGGATTGATTGCGTCATAATCTTGTTTACAACCAACATTCCTAGAGCTTAGTATAAAAATTAATAATAGAGTTATTCCAAGTATTGTATGATAACTCCATCAATAATATTTGGAATAAGTAGCATGTTAGCTTTGAAACTAGAGCTAAAGCGGAATTAGTGATATTTGATTACATAAATGGCTGGTATAGCCCTAATCGAATTCATTCAAAACTAGGCTATACTCTTCGCCTTTGAATCTTGGACTCTGTCGGATTTCAAAAAAGACTCCTTATGTAGTTCTATCTACACTGCGTCGTCTTTTTATCAATCCTTCGCGTCCAAAAATCAAATACTATGAGTATATATGTTTCCGAATAAATTTCTTGAACAAAATTTCTTCGCTTATTACTCTGCAGATATAGGATTGTAGTTAAAATACGCCGATAATTTTAGAGCTCACGTTTAGTTATCGCGTACAATTAATGGTTTGTATAAACGTAATTTTAGGTAACAACATTATGAAATCAGGTATTTATAAAGTTAAATTAATTACTTTTTTTGTTTTTAGTGTCATTTTTAGCATGACATATGCTGCTACCAGCTACCCATTAAAAATTACTACTCCTAATGGTACAACGATTATAAAAAGTAAACCACAACGAATTGTTGTGCTTGAATTTGGGCTAATGGATGAGCTTGATTTACTTGGAATAAAGCCAGTTGGCTATGGACAAAACTACCCCGGTCAAGGTGATATTCCTGATTATCTAAAGCCGATGGCAAAAAACGCAGTTGGCGTTGGTGCGCGTGATATTCCAAACCTTGAGGCAATTGCCAAATTAAAGCCAGATCTGATTCTTGGTGAAGCTGCGTACATCTCTAATCTGAACTCACAACTAAATAAAATTGCTCCAACAGTATTATTAAATGGGATTTATGGCAATTCTGACGAACAAATAAAAAACTTAAAGATACTAGCACAAATAACTGATACCGAAAGTAAAGTCCCGGCAATTATTAGTACTTATCAAGAGATAAAAAACAAAGCTGAAGCAATCGCTAAAAAAAGCAGCAAAAAAACTGTATTAATAGGTTACGTCACTCCTGCTGGTGTTTTCAAAGCATTAACTGCAAATGCGCTAGCAACATCTATCCTGAGTGAATTAAACCGCGAAAATGTGATTAAAAAAACTGAACGAACTCAGGTTATGGATCTTTCTACCGAAGCTATCCTAGAATATAATCCAGACCAGATTGTTGTCCTTCTTACCGAAGGATCAATGGCACCGTATAAAAAATTATCAGCTGATCCACTATGGGCAGATGTTCGGGCAAATAAAGAACATCAGGTATATTTTATGGATCGAGATATCTGGGCACGTAGCCATGGGATTGAAACTCTGGAAATCATGTATAATAAAGCGATTTCAACTGGTTTTTTGACAGCCAAACCAGCAGCAAATACTAACAAATAAATATGGACTAGCAAAGAATCTTATTTAATGACAACCCAAAAAACCAGTAGGTTTAAAAAATATGTTCTTCCATATCTATTCCTGCTAACTATTCTGGTTTGCTTGTTTTTTTATTCATTAACTTTAGGCGCTGTCAAATCATCTTTTAACCAGATTGCTAGTTGCTTTAGCCAAAATCAGTCAGCAACTATCTGCCATATTATTGCAGTCACAAGATTGCCAAGAACAATTGCAGCGGTGATGTCTGGTAGTAGCTTCGCCCTTGCTGGCGCGATTTTATATTATATAACCCGAAATCCACTTGCCTGTCCTAGCCTACTTGGTATCAATCAAGGAGCCATTCTTGGTATCCTACTATGCTTAATCACCATACCGTTTATTTCCCTTCCCGGAATCATAGCTGCAGCAATAATTGGTGGGATAATAAGTGGGATTATTGTTTATTCTATCGTATCTCTTATTGGGGTATCTAATCTAAAGTTGGTTCTAGTTGGACAGGCAATAAATATTTTTCTTTACGCGCTAGGGCAAACTCTAATTGTCCTTTTTCCGGATAAAACTGGAGGCATGCTAGTCACACTAAATGGATCACTTGCTGGTACTAGCTGGGAAAAGATTGAAATTATTGCACCATTTATAGTGGTAATAACTCTGCTTAGTATATTACTTGCAAAGAAAATATATTTGTTAAGCCTTGGCAAAGAAATTGCCCTCTCTATCGGAATTAATGCTAATCAGTTATTAATTATCATTTTTTGCCTGATTGTTGGGCTATGTTCACTCGCAGTAACAATGGTTGGTCAGCTACTATTTTTCCCATTAATTGCGGTTCACTTAAGTAAGCCATTATTAAGAGGACGAAACCCTTATCACTTTTGCATAATTACTTGCCTTGTTGGTGCAATTCTCATGCTGGCTTCGGATTGTTTAATGCGTTATATATATACTATGCAGGAGATTCCCCTTGGTATTTTCATGGCAATAATTGGTGCTCCGGTTCTAATACTCTCCTCTCGACTTAAACGAGCACAGTCATGAAAACAAGCCCTTGGATTAAATTAGCTGTCTTATCTGGCGTTCTCTTTATTATAGCCTTGGCATCATTAATGATCGGTTATACATTTTATACACTCCCAGTTGTGATTAATTGCTTATTTCAAAAATCACATGAGTTTGCTATCAATGATGTCCGCTTACCTAGACTAATTATGGCTGTCCTTTGTGGTACTATGTTTGCATTCTCTGGCAGCTTATTACAAGGTATTTTTCGGAATCGGCTGGCATCTTCCGAGACTTTGGGGATTAATGCTGCGAGTATTCTTTTTGTCTTACTTGGTATTACTTTGTTTGGTGGTGGGCAAAATGTCTCAGTACTGATATATTCAATAATTGGCGCTCTTTGCGGATTTTCAATAACTCTTGTCTCTTCAATATCCAAGCGAAATATCTCCCACTTAAGACTAATTATTGTTGGGGTAGCAATCAGTGCTTTTTTCCGCGCGGCAAGTCAATTTATGCTAATTGCCGAAGATCAAAAGCTTGCTGCCTACCTAGCATTTGTGAACGGGACACTTTATACTACAACCTGGTATAGCATACAGTTCATTCTCTATCCTGCATTATTCCTGATCGGATTATCCTTTTGCTTTACAAGACAACTGGATATTCTCTTATTATCTGAAGATATTGCCAGTAATATTGGTTTTAGGGTTATTAAATGGAAACTGATTATAATAATATTAGCATTACTCTTGACCGCTGTAGCAGTTGCCGGAGTTGGTAGTCTTGGATTTATTGGGCTGATATCACCAAATATATCACGATTAATTTTTGGCTATTCACATAGGTATAATCTCTTAGGAAGTGCTTTAATCGGTTCTAGTTTAACCATACTTTCGGATACCATTGGACGGATTATACTGGTACCATTTGAGATTCCTACTGGATTAATCGGCATCATAATTGGAGTGCCTTATTTTCTTTATATCATGCGTGGCATGAAACAGGAAGCATGAAATGACCCAATCCTCATCAAAAAATATATTTAGAGCTAATAAAATATCAGTAAAGTATCAACGGCAGGACATTCTTAATAAGCTAAATATCAGCCTCATTGATGGTAAAATTACTGCTATTCTTGGACCAAATGGCTCAGGAAAATCGACCCTGTTAAAAGCTCTATCCGGGCTAATTCCATGCCATTCTGGCAATATCCTAATTAATGATCAGAATATTAGTCATATTAACCGAACTGATCTTGCTAAACTATTGTCAATTCTGCCTCAGTCACCAGAAGCGCCAGCGGATATAACCGTTAGTCAGCTAGTTAGCTATGGTCGTTATGCCTATTCTTCATTATTTAGTAAAAATAAAAAAGAAGATCATAAGCAGGTGAAATGGGCATTAGCAGTAACTAACCTTACCGAGCTTGCGGAGAGCTTTATGCATGAATTATCTGGAGGTGAACGACAACGAGTGTGGATCGCTATGTCTCTAGCCCAAAATAGCAATTATCTTTTTTTAGATGAACCAACCACCTATTTGGATATCCGCTTTCAGTTTGAAATTATGCAATTAATAAGGAACCTCAATCAACAACAAGGTAAAACAATTGTCATGGTTTTACATGAGATTCAGCATGCATTAAATTATGCAGATTACATATTACTACTTAATCATGGAAGAGTTCATTCTTATGCACCAGTGGAAGAAATGATTCTCTCTGGTGCGATTGAAGAAGTCTTTAAAATAAGAATTAAACAATTTACGGAAGATGGTGATAATCACTTTACCATTTGTAATCATAAATAAAAAGATGCGATTACCGCGATTTGTTGTTTTTTATTAGCAAGCTTTTCCCCTGATTCTGCGCTTAATTTATTAAAAAAGAGTTGCCCCATAAGAACAATTAGGGCGATAAGCACAAAAACAGTCATAAATGTTTGACTGCCATAACTAACACTGTATATCTTATTACACATAAAAATACAAGCAGCAGCTAAAGTCCCCAGCTAATTTGGCGTTTTCGTGAAATTTGGATACTATTATTCAGTGTTAGGCTAATTTTATTGGCTGCTTTTAGTAAATTATGAGCAATTACTACTAATAAAGCCTGCGTCTTAACTTTGGCTGTACCAATGTACTTGCTTCTGGTAAAACCAAAGATATTTTTAGTTGTAGCATTTGTACGTTTAATAATATATCTGGTTTTTGAAATACGCTTATTACGATAAAGTTGTTTGAATGTAAGTTTAGTATTACGTTTAGCCTTATCCATAATACCGTTACCAATGTTATTTGTTTTTAGAAATTCACGGTTAGCCTCTGAAGAGTAACCTTTGTCTGTTTACAGGAATTTAAGTACGGCTTCTTCAATTATAGGTTGCAGCACTTGATCTAAACGCTCAGACTAAAAATAACCCCCCAAAATCATCTTTTACTAGCTTTGGGGGTTTATTTATTTCTATTGAATAGTAAAAAGCATGTTTTTATAAATGATGAATTGCATCATGAGTATCAATATGATGAACGTGTTCAGCAGCTAATGGCGGAATATCTGATTGGCATAGTGATTGATAAGGTTTACCACCAGTGCGCTCAAGGAACTCGCTCTTAGCAGCAGCTAAAAATTCAACATCAGTGATCAAATCTAATCCAGTTAAAGCAAGTATTTCGGCAGCACGCATCATGCCTTTTTGACCAATACTCATACCATTACATGCCGTTGCTGCCCAAGTATGCGGAGCAAAACCCAATGGCCAACAGGCAACGGCAAGACCCATGGTTGGTGCAATGTAGCTGATATCTCCAACATCAGACGCACCTCCTATCGAAATCCCTTTCGGGTCAGGTGTAATCACGCTTGACAGCCCAATTTCATCATAGCCTTCCGATTTTTGCATTTGTTTGGCAAACGCTTGTTCCTCATCTGTCCATTTGGGCGCACCTAATTTGTTTAGATATTGCATAATTCGATCTGCCATTACTTGATTCGGCAGAATATCGTAACACCCAGCCAAATCAGTAACTTTTTCTTTAGTCTGGGTCATTAACGCAGCACCTTTAGCAATATCATTAATCCAAGCTACTTGTTTCATAACATTTTCTGCATTTATTCCACGATAAGTAATATTTATGTGGGAATAATCCGAAACTACGTTTGAGGCATTTCCTGCTTTTTCAATCAAGTAATGAACACGAGCTTCTGGAATAATGTGTTCACGCATCGCATTTACACCATGAACAAAGAGTTCTGCAGCGTGTGCCGCACTACGTCCAGCCCATGGAGAAAGCCCAGAATGGCTAGTTTTACCAAAAAACTCAACTTTTAGCGAACTTAGTGCAGGTGTTTTTAGATTAAATGAAGTAGTTTTATTCAATGGATGCCAATGTAAACAGGCATCCAGCCCATCAAAAGCACCCGCTCGAGCCATATAATTTTTACCTGTGATTAACTCTTCCGCAGGACAGCCGAAAACTTTGAGCGTTGCATTAATATTATTCTTTTCTAGATAATTTTTTAGCGCAACAGCGGCACAAATTGCACCATTACCAATCAGGTTATGTCCGCAGCCATGCCCATTGAGGTTACCATCTTTTCTTGGCATTTTCACCATCGATATTTCATTGCCCAAGCCAGGCAAAGCATCAAATTCAACGGTTATCCCAATCACAGGTTTACCACTTCCCCAAGTTGCAACCCATGCAAAATCAAGTCCACCGATACCATGATCGCTAATAATAAAACCATTATCTGCTAGATATTTTGCTTCAAGAGCAGAGCTTTCTTTTTCTTCAAGACTTAACTCACTTAATTCCCAAATTTTATGCGCTAGATCCCAAATTTCAGACTCCAACGAATTGACTTCATTAATTAAATTTACATTCATATCACTCATCTAATTCCCTTTAATAAAATTTGTATTATTTACAGATAGATGATAAACTATCTTAGCCATCAGATAAAAGACCTTAACAGAATTATATCATTGTCAAGTAAGATGCAATTGACTTTGCATTCACTAGTACAAATAACTTACGTATAGCTGTGTTATATAAGTATTACCGTTACTATTAATATCAGGTACTTGCTGGTATGCGTAAACGCCAAACAGAGTCAACCCTTTTACTTGAGGGACGTTATAACTGGCAACAAAATCATACTCTTGTGTGCCATTCCATTCTGCTAGTACGGTATTAAAGTTTGTGTACGCTGGAGCTAGTGACAGATTACCATTAATGAATGTCAAGGTAGGGTTTACTTTATAGGCAGTCCCCGCTGTACCAAGGTCAGCCAAGCCTGACATATATGGAGTTGTATATAGTGGATCGGTAGCAAATCCATAGGTATAAGGCGTTATAATCGCACCACCGCCATAAGCTGAACTAGGACCCCATACATTATTATATCCAAGATTTAAACCAAACCAATCATAACTAATTACTCCCTGAACACCGATGAAATTACTTGAAATTTGCCCAAGATTATCATTAGTTAGTGCGTTATTAGTATTATTTAACTGATTATCTGTCCCTGCTTGCGCCGCAAGACTAAAAGAGAGAGACTTCGTTGGTTGAAATTTAATATTATTATCAGCGTACAACAATGTCCCATAATTATTAAATTGGTAGCCCCACAGACGTAAATTATATTGATTATCCCAAGCTGCGTAGCTAGCACCTAATGCCGAAGTTCCAGAAGATGTGACGGATGGATTGTTATTGGCGATTGTTCCCCCCAAATAGTCGTAGCCTTTATTATAAAAAGTATATGACGTGAACCCTGTTTCGCTGATAGTTTGCGCACTGTTAAACGTTAACCCAGTTAATAACCAACCACCACCAAGATAAACATTAACTAATATTCCTTGATAAGTTGTTCCTGGTGCCATCGCATTATTGTAGTAGTTTTCTGATAACCACGGACTGTTGTTAATCCCGATATAGCCAGCATCAATTTGGATGACGTTACTATGTTGATATTCTAGATAGGCTTCAGATAATGTAACTTGTTCATTAGATGGCAAAAATGGTGATGCATTAGTATTATAGCCATTCATTTGAGTCGCAAAATATGGATTCATTGCAGTGAATAGTCCACCAACGGAAAACCCGGCAACATTGCCAGTCTGTCCAAATAAATTTGCACCATAAGCATAATTGGGATAACCAGCACCAGAACCAGTATATTGTGCAGAAGCTCCAGCTTGAATATTCCAGGTTCCATCTGCAAATAATTTTTCAGCTAAATTTTGATTTGCTGTTTGGCTTTCATTGAAAGGTTTAGTTCCTCCGCCACTAACTAAGGCAGCATATGGATTTTGGATATAGTTTTGGGGAGAGATAAATTTGGCATTGGTATTTTCAATAGCTGATTCACCAGCAGCTGCAAACACGTCAGTACTACTAGCTAGCAAGAATAAACATAATAAATATTTCATAAGCAATTTTATATATACACATCTACAGCGATAACCAATTAAAGCAATCAAGCAATTTAAGATATAGATATTATTTACCCATTAAGATCGGAACCACGGTTTGCATTCCCGCAATAATCATTTCAAAAGCGATTGCAGTTACGACCAAGCCCATAATTTTGGTGATAATTACTACACCAACATCACCGATTGCACGTGCGATATAGCTAGATAAAATAAATGTAATGGTAATAATGGTAGCGATTACCGCTAAAATTACTAAGATTGGTAATTTACCTACAAGCCCAGGGGCATCCTCCCCATAAACAATCACTAAAACCATGCTTGCAGGACCAACTACCATTGGTAAACCTAATGGGCTGACACCGAGAGACTTTATTCGATTTTGATCGTAGTTTTGGTTAACACTTTCACGATCGCCTTCAGACTTTGAGCTGAGCGTTAAATTGATTCCAAGAAGTAGCAAAATAACTCCACCACCCAAGCGCAATGAGTAGGCGTGTATAGATAATGCGGTTAAGATATACTGCCCTAAAAATAGAAATGATCCAAGCAGAGCAAATACTGTCAACCCACACATAATTGAGATATTTTGCTTATCTTCTTGTGTCATATGCTTAGTCATGTCCAGATATTGTCCGAGAGCAAACATTGGATTAAGTAAACTGAGTAAAGTAATAAAAATTTGCAGGTAATTGGACATGATTGCCACCATTAATAATTTATCTGGTGATTATAACAAATATTTACAATATTCTGAGTAACTTTCAAATAGCATTAACAAATATTGTAGGTCGAATATAAAAATACGATACTTTTTGGTGTGTTTTTATTTATATTTATGTAATCAGCTTTAATTATCTGCTGTTTGCCACGACTAAGCTTATCAATATTTGTAAACTCAGGCTTTCCATTCAAAAACATTCAGTAGGCTACTAAGTTCCTGATAAAATCTCGGAATGAATAATTAATACAATTAAGGAAACTGGGAAGCTAATGGAATACCTAACCAAATTTGACAAACTGCTTAAAAATCTGATTGTTTTGGCAATTATTGCCACTGCCGTCGGATTGTTTTTTCCGATGACCAGCACTTCATTTGGTCCATACTATGGTAGCATTGCCAAACATATTGCCCAAACTAATGACTGGACCGATTTAGTATTAAGTAATCAGGACTGGCTGGATAAACCACATTTTCCTTTTTGGATTAGCGCATTGTCCTTTAAGATTTTTGGCATAAATTCATTTGCCTATATCTTGCCTGGATTTTTATTTCATCTCCTTGGTGCAGTTTATACCTATCGCCTAAGCAATTTATTATATAAAAATAATACAGTATCTTTATTGGCAACGCTGATTTATCTGAGCATTTTTCATTTGATGTTTTCTGCGAATGATATTCGTGCAGAAGCTTATTTACTTGGGCAAATCATGCCTGCGGTGTATTATTGGCTGTGTTATGACCGCAAGTTTAGCTGGAGTAGTTTAATCCTAGGAGCATTCTTCACCGCCTTGGCATTGATGACCAAGGGTGTTTTTGTTGTTATAACTATTGTCAGTGGTTTATTTTGTGTGTGGGTTTATACCAAGCGACTGGTTAACGTGATTCATCCAAAGTGGATTGGGGCGCTGCTGCTCTCATTTGTTCTGGCATTGCCGGAAGTAATTGCGCTATATATTCAATTTGATCTTCATCCCGAGAAAATAATTTTTGGACATAATCATGTCTCAGGAATTCGCTGGTTTTTTGTTGATAGTCAATTTGGACGCTTTTTTAATACTGGTTATATTTATAGTACCAACCCTCCTGCATTTCATCAGGTGTTCTTTGTTCATACTTTCTTATGGGCATTTTTACCGTGGTCATTGGTTTATCCAACTGCGATATATGCCTTAATTCGTAAATTTAAAACTTTGTCAGGCAGTGATAAGCAAGCTTTAATTTTTCTTTTGGGTTATTTCTGGGTTAGCTTTGTGATGTTTAGTGTGACTTCGTTTCAGGTTGACCACTATACTAATATCATTTTCCCATTTGCGGCGATTTTATCTGCTAAATTTCTTTATGATTTAAGAGCGACCAACCATAAGATTTTTGCAGTGCAAAGCTATTTGGGTATCATCATGTTAGCGTTACTTGCAGTTGTCATTGGCGCGGTATTCAAAGGTTGGATATTAGGGCTATTTGTTGTTCTTGAATTATTACTGGTAATTTATGTAATTAAGAATTTTGGGCAAATTCCTTTTGTTAAAGCAATCTTAATCCCAACGCTGGCTATTTGTCTGACTATGGCGATTTATGCTACTTTGATTGGTAACATCTATGCTAAATATGATAGCGGAATCCTTGCTGCACAAATTACCAGCCAAAACCCAGAAATCGCGGTAGTTGATTATAGATTTGATTCACGGACGCTAGAGTTTTATGCACATAATCAGTATTTCAAAACAGACAACCCGAGTGATAATCCAGAATTGAAGAAGTATTATTTAGTAACCAGTGATAAAGTTTGGCAAGAACAAAAAGCACACTTCCCTAATGCGCAAATAGTGGCAGAAGTGCAGGGGAATACCTCAGATAAGATTTTGCCTAACTTGTGGAGTAATGCGAAACTGCAAGAAAATCTGGAGCGCTATGATATTATTTTGGTAAATAATTAAACCTATGACTACTCAAACTCCAAAAATTGCGATTGCTCCGATGTTAGATTGGAGTGATCGTCATTATCGTTTTTTTATGCGGCAGATAACTAAGCATACCACGCTTTATACTGAGATGGTGGTTGCAGATGCTGCAATTCATGGCGAACGTGATAAGTTGTTGGGCTTCAGCGAGTGTGAACAACCTCTGGTTTTGCAAATGGGTGGCTCAGATCCAACCAAGCTGGTAAATGCAGCTAAAATCAGTCATGACTATGGTTACCGTGAAATAAATCTTAACTGTGGTTGTCCATCCGATAAAGTGCAGTCTGGTAGTTTTGGAGCGTGTTTGATGCGGGAGCCACAACTGGTTGCCGATTGTGTTAAAGCTTTACAGGATGCATTAGCAATCCCGATTACGGTTAAACACCGCATTGGTTTGGATTATGACTATAATTATGATTATCTGGTAGATTTTGTTGGGCAAATTGCTGCAGTGGGGTGTACCCAGTTTGTGGTTCATGCGCGTAACGCTATACTTAAAGGCTTGACACCTAAGGCCAATCGTGATGTTCCGCCGCTTCGCTATGATTTTGTCTATCGCCTCAAGCAAGATTTCCCCGATTTAGAGATTATGATTAACGGTGGGATTAAGACTAGAGCGGAAATAGATGAACATCTGATACAGGTTGATGGAGTGATGCTTGGACGTGAAGCTTATTACAATCCGTATTTATTTGCCGATTTTGATCGGTTGTATAATGGTGTGGAATCTGAAATCATTTCCCGTAAACAAGTTGCATTAGCAATGATCCCTTATTTGGAACAAATCGCCGCACGTGGCGGGCGCTTACATCACGCAACTCGCCATATGATTGGACTTTATCATGGGCAACCACGCGCAAAATTTTGGCGCCAACGACTCACAACCCACATTACCCAAACTAACTCATTACAGGATTATATTGATTTAGTTGAGCAAATGGATGACTAGTCTGAATCAGCTTTACCAAATTTGCGGTCAAGATAATGTTATTGATAATCCGCAGTTAACTAATCCTTACACGACTGATTGGCGTAAACGCTACCATGGCTCTGCTGTTGCAGTAGTATTTCCACGGGCTCAATCGCAGATTCAAGAATTAGTCAAGTTCTGTCAGGTACAGCAAATTGCCATAATTCCACAAGGTGGTAATACTTCAACTTGTGGTGCGGCAACTCCATTGAGTGACTATAACAAACCGCAACTGATAGTAAATCTACAGAAGATGAATAAGATTATAAGCTTGGATCGCGATAATTACTCATTAACTGTCGAGGCTGGGTGTACTTTGCAGCAGGTTCAGGATTATGCTAGTGTACATGGATTATATTTTCCGTTAAGTTTAGCTAGTCAGGGGAGTTGTCAGATTGGCGGTAATTTGGCAACTAATGCTGGTGGTGTGCAGGTACTTAAATACGGTATGATTCGTGATCTAACACTTGGTCTGCGTGCTGTATTGGCTAATGGTGAAGTTTTAGATGGGCTGACAGCGTTGCGTAAAGATAATACCTATCTGGATCTCAAGCAATTATTGATCGGTAGCGATGGAACTCTAGGCATTATTACTCATGCTACCCTTAAACTTTTTCCTATCCCGCCAGCATATTGCACTTTAATGTTTCCCGTAAGCAGTATTGCTCAAGCACTGCAGTTACTAAAACAGCTTAAAACTTATTATACCAATAATGTCAGTGCCTTTGAAATTATCAAGCACGATAGCTGGCAAATTTACCAAAATTATTTTGATTTTAAGCATGAAATTTGTAATGCTCCATGGAGTATTATTTGTGAAATTGAAGTTAATAACGATTTTGTTCTTGAAAACTTATTAATCTTACTTGAACAAAATGAAATCGATTTAAACCAGAGTGTTATTGCTAGCTCGGAAAATGAACGTCAACTCCTATGGCAGCTACGGGAGCAGATTCCTCTGGCTGAGAAGCAGTATGGTTACGCAGCTAAGCATGATATCTCATTGCCATTAAGTCAGATTGAAGAATTTGTGACGATTAATAGTGCAAAACTGAGAGAAATAGAGCCGCATGGCTATTTTAGTATATTTGGGCATTTGGGTGATGGTAATCTGCATTATAATTTTGGTCTTGTTGGTGCTGATAGCCAGCAAATCAGTGAATTAGAGCAGCTGGTGAATCCGCTGGTTTATCAGGATGTTATTGCGCGTGGTGGTAGCATTTCAGCTGAGCATGGTATTGGACAGAGTAAGAAAAAATGGTTGCAGCAGTTTTGTGACCCAGTTAGCTATCAGTTGATGCAGCAGCTCAAGCAACAATTAGACCCCTTGAATTTACTCAACCCTGGGAAGATTTTTAACTCGCCAAACACTAATCGCTAAAGAACACGCGAGATTACTCCTTGAAGATTCGTAGATTTATTTCAGTAATCCAGAAACAATGGCTGGGTATTTTAGGTCGTTTAAAATGAATAATAAAGGTATCAGTGCTAATTAATATAGTGCGCCCAATTGTCAATACCAGTAAATACAATTTAAAGAAACAAATTAGGCCGCATATCTTTGTGTAATTTGTTTTTCGTATTTGATCTTATCTTTTTCTTTCTTTACCTTATGCGCGGCT
>JACCDG010544012.1_pt1 | contig 40372 bp, 60 predicted proteins | sample 7442471 | NCBI WGS metagenome assembly JACCDG01 (sample SAMN15323444, study PRJNA562643) | freshwater metagenome | isolation source: river surface water | place: USA:Blue River Watershed | collected 2017-08-17 | reverse complement strand
GCACGTCTTCACCCAGCCCTCCAAGCTCCGGCTGATGCAGCGGCTGATTGCGGCGTTTCAGGGCCACGAGTTGACCATCCCCGAGGGCTGGATGCCGGTCGAACTGGAGACGTTTGAGTTCAGTTACACGGCCACCGGGGTCAAGTACGAAGCGCCGAAGGGCTACCACGACGACGGCGTGATGGCGCTCGGGCTGGCGCTGTATGGCTGGGACCGGGTGCAGATGGTCGTCCCGGACCCGTATGTGAAGCCGGCACACTTTGGCAATGATCCGATGCTCCACCCGGAGCGTCCCGCCACGACGTTGATTGGCGACTTCTCTTCTCAACTGCCCGCTGAGGGCTGGTAACGGAATTCGGTATGGCAAACAAGAAGCGGTTCATGGAGGCCGTGGCCGAGAAGGTCGGCGGCAAGCGGATGCCGATGATGCGGCGCAAGGGCGGCAAGCCCGGGATGGCGGTGATGATCGCCATTGGCGCGCCGAAGCCCAAGCCGATGATGGGCGAGGACAAGGCCGAAGACAAGGCCGAGGCGATGGGCGGCGAGGAGCAGATGTCCAAGGCCGACCGCATCGCCGCGCTCCAGGAGAAGATTGCCTCGCTCAAGGCGGAACTCGCGCTCCTCGAAGACGAGGACGAGATGGACGACGAAGCCGAGATGGAGTCCGAGGACGAGTCCGAGTCTGAGGACGAGGACTAAGTCGTGGCATCGTCAGCCTGGCAGCGCGCGGAGGGCAAGAACCCTGAGGGTGGCCTGAACGAGAAGGGCCGGGCCAGCCTGCGTGCGGAAGGGCGGGACATCAAGCGGCCGGTGAAGGCAGCAGAAGCGAAGCGGTCCCCGAAGGCGGCCAAGCGCCGCGCGGCCTTCTGCCGCAGGATGAAGGGCATGAAGGCAAAACTTACCAGCGCCGAGACGGCCAACGATCCGAACTCGCGCATCAACAAAAGCCTCCGGGCTTGGGATTGTAACTAATGGCAGCGACGCTCCTCAAGACCAACAGCGTGACCGTGGCCGCGCAGGATGATGCCGCCTCGGTGGCGGGCCTGCCCTCGCCCGGCTTTGTGGCCGTGCAGGTGACGGGCACCTTTAGCGCGACCATCACGTTCGAGGCGTCGGTGGACGGCACGAACTACGTCGCCTTCAACATGACGCCGTCCAACTCGGGCACGGATGCGTCCACGGCCACGGCCGCTGGCGCGTTCACCAAGGCGACGGGCGCGTACAGTGCGTTCCGGGCGCGGTGCTCGACGTACAGTAGCGGCTCGCCGGTCGTGACCATTCGGTACGCCGCGCAGTAATGCTGATGCACTTGCTGTGGGCGGCGGTGGTCGTCTACGCGGTCTACACGGTCGCGGACGTGGCACGATTGTTTGCGCCGGTGCGGGCGGAGGCGACGCTCCCGCCGGCGCCGGTGGAAGTGCCGGAAGATCTGGTGGCCGTGGCGAATCAGGAGCGGGAAAGCTGGGCGCAAGAGGAAGTGCTCCGGGTCATTCGGGAACGCTACGAAGACCTCAAGGACTGGAACCGGGTTCGCGCTGCGTTTGGCGTGGGCCGCATCGAGTAGCGTATGACCATTCCCTATATGGACGAACTGTTGGGCGATGCGTTCGAGCGGGCGATGGCGGGGTTCAGCAATAACCCGGCCTCCCCGAACGAGCAGGTCGCGCCCAACCCGCCGGGCGACACGGGGCAGACCCCGGCCGAGGATTTCTCGGCGCTGCAGCGGGCGCTGTATGGGGCCGACTACCCCGGCGCGGACCCGAACACGACCGAGGATATGGCGGCGTGGGCGAGCTGGACGCGAGGCTTGTGGGAGTCGCGGCGCGAAGCGGTGCAGATGCACCTGCACCTGGTGGAGCGGAACCGGCTCTTCCGGGCCGGCCAGCAGTGGATTTCGGCCAACGGGCTGGGGCCGTGGCGAGAGCCGGCGCGCCCCCGGGATGCCGCCCGCGTCGTGTATAACATGATCGACAAGGCGCTCGACCAGCGCCTGCAGATTCTCGTGGACCAGCGCCCCGGCTTCTCGGTGTCGCCCACTACGCAGGACCCGGACGACAAGCGGAAGGCGCAGGCGCAGCAGCTGGCGCTGGAGTACCAGCACGACCAGCAGCAGATGCCGCGCCTCTCGCGCGAGGCCGCCTTCTGGGCGCAGACGGATGGCGTCAGCTTCTGGCACATGTTCTGGGACCCGGATCGTGGGCCGTGGGACGAGCGGCTGGGCGAGATGCCGGGCCAGAAGAAGCCGCTGGGCGACATCGGCTGCCAGACGCTTCGCGTCGAGCAGGTTCGGGTCAGCCCGAACGCCACGGCGACACAGGCCCCGCAGTGGGTGGTCATCCGCGAGGTCATCAGCCGGTCGGAGGCCGCGTTCCGTTACGGCGTGACGGGGCTGGATGCGGCGGACACGACCCTGATGACGGGCAACCAGCCAGCCTACGCCGGGTCTGAGGGCATCGGCGCGTGGGTGCTGACGCAGACCACGATTGGCGAGGGCCAGCGGCTCCGCGATGAGGATGTGACCGAGCGGTTCACGGTGTATCTCGCCCCCCACGCGGATGCGCTCCCCGAGGGACTGCAGCTCATCGTGGTCGGGGATACCGTGGTCTTCGGGCCGGCCCCACTCCTCTGGAACGCGATTCCCGTGGTTGCGGTGCGAGATGGGTCGAGCGACCCGTCCTACTACCCGCGCCCCGTGATGGAGCAGTGGATTGACCACCAGATGCGCGTCAACGCGCTGCTGTCCAAGTGGGTCGAGAATATCCGGGTCAATGCGGGCGGGCGGTTCCTGACCCGTCCCAACGCCATCGCCAACGAGACGTTTATGGGCGGCGTCACCTCGATGATCGAGATTCGAGGGGCGGGGCCGATGGGCGAGTCCATCCAGCCGGTGCAGGGCTTCTCGGTCGGCAATGACGTGAAGGAAGCGCTGGCGCTGGAGAAGACGGCCTTCGAGGATGCGTCGGGCTGGAACGCGGTCAGCCGAGGGCAGGTCACGGGCGAGTCGGGCCGGGCCATCATTGCCAGCCGCGAGCAGCTGGAGCGGGTGTTTAGCCCCGCCGTGAACGCGCTGGCGCAGGCGTACACCGACTGGTGCAAGGTGTCGATGGCCGCGATGGCGTGGGGCTACGATGTCCCGCGTGCGCTGGGCGCGGTCGGCAAGGGCCGTCCGGATCTGGCGCGGGCCGTGAGCACCACGGACTTTGACGGGCAGTCGGACGTGAAGGTCGAGCCGTCCACGCTGATGCCGATGCCGATGGCGTTCCGGCTCTATCTGCTGGACAACTGGCTCCAGACCGGCGTGATTGACATTAAGGAGTACCGGCGTCGGCAGATGTTCGCCATCGCCAAGGACATCAACACGCCGGACGAGGACCAGGAGGCGCGCGCCAAGCGGGTCGCGGATGCGATTCGGATGGGTACGCCGGCCCCGGACCTCCGGTGGCAGGACAACGAAGCGATTCATCAGGACGTGCTGGAGCGGGAAATTCTGCTGCAGGACGACCTCGATCCGATGGTGATTGCCACCGCGCAGGAGCGGTGGACGGCTTTGGCCAATCAGGCCATGCAGAAGCAGGGGGGTGGGATGCCGCCGATGGCGGGCAACCCCCCGGCTGGCCCTAGCGCCGCTAGTGTGCCCTCTCTCCCGCCGGGACAGCTACCGCTGGCGTCCGGCAACCCACCGATTGGCGTCGCGCCGATGCTCCAGCAGGGGCTGGCCGGGGCGCCAGAAGCCGAGGTTGCCGCACGGCAAGCCGATATACTGGCCCGCCAATCGTAAGGAGTCGTACCGATGGACATTCAGCAAGCCCTCACGGAAGCCGCTGAGGCCGCGATGACCGCCACGGACGTGGCGACCACCGCTCCAGCCCCCGAGGCTCCGCAGGAACCCGCTGAACCGCAGGACGAAGCACCCGTTGTCACGACGGACGAGGTCGAATCGGCCGAGCCAGAGGCGACATCCGAGGACGAGACGACCGAGGACGCCGAAACATCGGATACGCCGGTCATGCCGGACGGCTATGTGGCCGTGCCGGTCGTTTCGGACAAGCTGGCCACCGAGTTTACGCTGAAAGACGCGGAAGGCGAGGTCGAAATCCCCGCCCTCATCGTCGAATACAAGGCGAATGGCAAGGTGCGGCAGGATCGGCTCGATCAGGTCGTCAAGTTGGCGCAGTTTGGCGTGTACAACGAGGAACGTGAGCAGAAAGTCCGGCAGTCTGAGCAGCAGGCGCTCCAGTTGCAGCAGGAACGCGACGAGTTGGCCACGCTAATCAGCGAGCGGGAAGCCCAGTTGGAGCGGATTCTCTCTGACGAGGACTTCTTTCTCTCGGTGCGGGACGCCTACCAGCAAGAAAACTCTCCCGAGCGGCGCGCCGAGCGTGCAGAGCGGGAGATTCAGCAGTTGAAGGTCCAGTCTCAGCTGGCGGACATCAGCCGGCAGGGACAGGTGTTCTACGAAGGCGAGGTCGCGCCAGCCATTCGCTTGATTGCGGATGCCCTGCCGACGGTCACGCCAGCAGAGTTGGAAGAGCGGATGGCGTATGCCATGCAACTGCACGCGCAGGTTGGGCCCAATGGCCAGCCCTACCTCCCGGCGTCACAGTTCGAGTCCGCTCGGCAGTACATCGTGAATGACCTGGCGATTTGGGCGCAGATGACCCATGCCCGGCGAAGCGAGCCCGCTACCTCTCCCGCGTTGGAGCAGGCGCAGGCCGCAACGGCCAAGGCACAAGTCGAAGCGCAGAAAGCCAAGCGGGCGGTGGGGCAGGCCACCAAGCCCGTGGGTCGCGCGAGCAGTGCCCCTGCCAAACCCAAGGTCGCCAAGCCGGCGACTGTCGATGACGCGCTGGACTCCGCCATGTCGGAGATCCTGTCGTCCCTTCGTTAACCTCTAGCTTCACACATCAATGCCTGCTCCTACTGTCATCACCGATGCGGAGCTGACTGGTCTGCTCAAGAACGTCTACTCGCAGTTCCGCGAGAAGGTGCAGAACCTCGTCACTCCGCTCCTCGCCCAGCTTGAGAAGGGTCGCGCTGGCGGCCCCCGCAACATGCGCTGGGGTGGCAACAACGTGTTCTTCGATGTCGTGACTGGCCGCCCGGCCGGCGCGACGTTCTCCCAGTCTGGCTACTTCCCGCCTGATACCACGGCCACGGAAGTCCAGGCGAACGTCGGCGTGGTCCGCGCCTACACGACCCGTCAGGTCGATGGGCTCGCCTTCGTTGGCACGCAGTCCAAGGATGCCGCTTTCACCACCATCGCCAAGAAGACGATGGAGGAAATCAAGGAGGCGTCCACCCTGCTCATGCAGCAGGCGCTTCACAACAAGGCCGACGGCGTCGTGGCGCTCATCGGCACCGTGACCAGCACCACCGAGATCATCGTCTCGTCGCCCTACGGCGTGAGCGGCGCGGGCCAGGGCTCGCTCCTCCTCTCGGTCGGTGACTACATCGCGGTCCTCGACACCTCGTCCTCGAACGCGGTGCTCGGGCGTGCGGCCATCACGGCCATCACGAACAGCGGCGACAACGCCACGCTGACCCTCGGGACGGCGGTTTCGGGCATGGCGGCGACGGACAAGATTGTCAAGGCCACGGCCTCGGACACCTCGTTCAACAGCGCCATGAACGGCCTCATCTCCATCACGAACCGTGGTGGGTCGTATGCCTCGCTCCACAACATCTCGGCCTCGTCGTACCCGATTTGGGACGCGACCCGGATGGTGGCCGGCACCGACACTCCGGATGTGAACCAGCCGACCGAGTCGGACATCTGGGATCTCATCCAGAAGATTGCGGGCCGCAGCGGCAAGGACGCGATGGTGCGTCCGAAGGACTTCCTGCTCATGACGACCCCGGGCCTCTCGAAGAAGCTCATGGAGTCGATGGTCGGGCAGCGCCGGTTCACCGCCGGCGAGTTCGCCACCACCATCAAGGGCGGCTACAAGGCGCTTGAGGTGTGCGGCATCCCGATGGTCCAGGACTACTATGTCCCGGCGGGCACCATCTATCTCCTCCACCTCCCGTCGCTGGCGTGGGTGGATGCGAAGGATTGGGGCTTCGTCGAGTTCGAGGGCGCTGGCCCGTGGCGTTGGCTCTCGGGGCGCGACGCCTTTGAGACGACCTACGGCTGGTACGGCAACCTGGCCTGCCTCGCGCGCAACGCGCACGGCTCGATCACCGGGTACACCGACACGGCGCGCTACACGCACGTCGCGTAACCTTCACCGGGACGGGGTGGGGGCATCGGCCCTCACCCCACCCCAAGGATAATTCATGCCGTATAACATTTTTGCTCCGACGCCGGGCCGTCTGGGTGTGCTGCCGAACCTCCTCGTCGGACGGTGCGACGCGGCGATTGGCAACAGCACCACGACGACCTACAGCTTCGGGTCGCATCCGGCGAAGTGCTACATCAACCGCGCCGTGGTGTCGGCGGGGACGGTGCCGGCCTCGACGAGCGGCACGATTCTGGGCGTGATTCAGAAGTACGATGCCTCGGCCAACGCGGCCGTGACGCTGACGGCGGACGTGGATCTGGAGGCGCTGACGGCCAAGGAAGGAACGGCCGTGGCCCTGCTCTCCACCCTGACGGATGCGCAGCGGACGCTGGACACCGGGGACACCCTGCAGTTCGTCGTGACCACGGATAACACCGTGACCACGGCGGCGGTTGACCTGATGGTCAACGTCGAGCTGTTCGTGGAGGTCTAACCCCATGGCGGTGCTGCTCAACAGCGCCGGCCAGCCCGAGCCGCCCACGCACGTCGTGGCGCGGCTCCGGGCCCTCCATGCCGGGTTGCACTTGCGGTTTCTAGAGCATACCGGAGAGCACTGGGCCATTTGTATGGAGTGGACGCCAGAGGATCGGCGGTGGGAGTGGGTGCAGGCGGGGGAGACGAATCCCGCCAGCGCGTATGACATCATCGGGTATCTCCCGATGCTGTGCAGTGCGGACGAGGCGCCGGCCTATCTGGAGCGCACGTTCCGGCAGTATCCCAAGGACGAGGTGCGCCGGATGGCGGACTACGTCGAGCAATACAATGCAACGCAGCCCATTGCCCAGGCGACTGAGCAGGCGCTGGCCGAAGTGCTGGACCAGCCAATGGCGCCGTCGTCGCGGAGTCGTTCCAAGACCGTTCGTTAACCCGAGGTTCGTGTGGCCGTCACCCGAGCGCAACTTGTCGAGTATACCCGAGAGGCGATGGATGCTGTCGCCTCCGACCGCTGGTCCGACAGCCTCATCAAGAGCGTGCTGAACACGGTCTATGACGATGAGTGGTCGAACCTGCTCAACGCCTACCAGTACTACACGTTTGGCCAGCGCACGGTCACGACCGACAGCAACGGCCAGATTGCGTTTTCCAGCCTGAATAGCGGCGCGGGCGACAGCCAAGAGAACTTCTATCGCATCTTGTCGGTGTCGGACGGCAACGTCCTGTACTCGGAGACGCGATTCCAGGATGTGCCGCTGGCGACGACGACCAACTATCTGCCGACCTACCCCCGGCTGTATTACATCGCCGGCAACCAGGTGCAGATTCTGCCGGTCGCGCCCAGTACCACGCTCTACGTCTACGTCAACTACAAGCCCACGTCGCTCAGCGACCTTGGGTCGGACAGCTCGACCATCGACTTCCCGATGGGCGGGGAGTGGATCATCGCCAACGAGGCGGGGGGCCGGCTGCTCAACAAGGGTGGGGCGGAATCGACGGCGGCGCAGGTGCTGAAGCGGGAGGCCGCTGAGTTTCGGACGACCCTGCTGGACGACATCCGGCGCAAGACCATCAACCCGACGCTGATGGCCTACCCGGACCAGAAGTATGACTGGGCGGGCGGCTGATGTCGCGCGAACGGCTGGTTGACCAGCAGCCGGGGATGGAAGGAGGGCTGAACGATGTCTCGGATGACATCTCCGTCCAGCCCAACCAGCTCCGGCGTGCCAACAATCTGCGCCTGACGGACTACGGCGCGGCCACCAAGCGGGGCGGCACTCAGCGCATCACGACCAACGTGCTGGCTGCCGCGCCCGTCTTGAACGGGTTCACGTTCCAGCAGGACAGCGGCACCAACCAGATCCTCGCGGTCTGCAACGGGACCCTCAAGACCGCTACCTACGGAACGTTCCCGCGCACCTTTACGACGCAAACCGGGTCGCTCTCCACGACCATCTCGCCTGATTTCTCCCAGTTCCGGGATACGGGCGGGAACGACGTGGTCTATATCGCGGACGGCGGCCTGCTCAACAAGTGGAATGGTACGACCCTGTCCACCGACATCGCCAACACGGTGGCGGTCAACACGATTCAGGTGCACAACGAACGCCTCTGGGGGTGCGGGAACAGCACCTACCCGGATTCGGTGTTTTACTCGGCGCTGAACGACGGCGACACGCTGGGCTATGGCGCGGGCGGTGGCGGGCAGATTGTCGTCCGCACCTTCGGGGACGAGACGATTATCGGGCTGGCCTCCATCAACACCAGCCTCTTGATCTTCCACCGGCGCGGCATTTCGCGGATTACGGGCTTTGGGCAGGATGACATCAACGCCACCCCGGCGGGCGTGACGGCGGATGTGGGCACGATTGCCGCCAAGTCCATCGTGGCCAGCAATAACGTCGGGTTCTTTATCTCCGAGCGCGGGCTGTATCGGTGCAACGAGGCGGAGGTGGCCCCGGTGGGCACGCCGGTCAAACCCGACCCGATTCTGCCCATTATCCGGCAGCTGTCCTCGTCCGAGTTCGACAAGATTCGTTGCGTCATCAACCGGGCGACCAAGGAGCTGTGGATTACCATTCCGGGCTATGGCTGCTACCAGTACCACACGGTGCTGGATTCGTGGTCGGGGCCGTGGGATGGGGGGTACATCGACCCGGATACGACGGCGCTCTTTGAGACGATTAACAGCTCGGGGTTGCCAATCATCCTGAAGGGCGATGCCTCGGGGTGGATCACGCTCTGTGACGCGCCGGGGGTGTTCGTGGACAATATGGCGGCGGCCGGGACGGGCGGGTCGCGGTACTCGATGACGGCCCAGCTGCACCGGCTTTACTGCGGGGACGACGCGCAGGCCAAGGCGTTCCGATGGGGCTACCTGACCGCCCAGCTCAAGGGCTCGGACCAGTGCCGGGTTGAGTGGAACTCGGGCGACAGCTTCGGGTCCTTCTCGCTGCCCCCCTCGACGGACGAGACGTGGGGCGCCTCCGGGACGTACTGGGGGAGTGGGACGTGGGGTGGGACGGGAAGCCGGAGCTACCGGATTCCGATGGGTGGGACCGGGTATTATGTAGACATCAGTATCATTGACTCCGGTGAGGCGTTGCCGGTCTTCAGTCGCTTTCAGCTCGAAACCTTTGCTTTGGGGCGCCGTTAAATGGCAGAAACCGTTGGTCAACATTCCGTCGCCGCGTTTACTTCGCCGGTCAACGGCACCACGCCGATTGATGCGAACACGGTGCGCGGCAACGACAACACCGTGCGCTCGGCGTATGTCGATCACGACGCTGACCCCGGGATTCACGTCCAGTCGTCCACCTTGGCCTCGCGCCCGGTCGCTGGGACGGCGGGCCGCAAGTGGATTACCGTCAGCTCGGGGCGCTATCAGCTCTGGTATGACGACGGCTCGCGCTGGCACGAGGTGGCCTCGGACGCGGTCAACGTGGACTGCTTGGCGGACACGGCCCTGACCAAGGGCGATGTCATCAAGATCACGGGCTTCAACAACGGCCAGAACCTCCCGACGGTCGCCAAGGTGTCGGCCTCGACGGACACCGCTTTCGGCCTTGTCGAGAATACGGTGTCCTCGGGCGCGATTGTCCAGATTATCAACACGGGCCTGATTGAGGACGTGGACACGAACGGCTATGCCGTTGGCACCGTCCTCTACCCCAACACGTCGGGCGGGTGGACGACCACCAAGCCGACCTCTGGTAACTACCAGCCGGCGGGTTACGTCCTCCGGGGCAACACCAACACGGGCGTCCTCTACGTTGAGTTCTCGGCCCCCCGGATCGTGGAGCGGTCGGACAACACGGCCAGCACCATCGTGCTCCGCGACGCCTCGGGCAACTTCGCGGCGGGCACCATTACGGCGGGGGCGCTGACCTCGACCGGGCTCGTGACCTTTGCCAGCTTGAAGGGCACGGGGGCCACCACGGTCACGAACATTCTGGACGAGGACAATATGGCCTCGGACAGTGCGACCGCGCTGGCGACCCAGCAGAGCATCAAGGCGTATGTGGATGCCAAGGTCGCCACGGTGGACACGCTGGCCGAAGTGCTGGCCAACGGCAACACCACGGGGGCCAATAACATCATCGTCTCGACGGGGCAGAAGATTCAGACCCCGACGATTGCGGCGTTCGATAACACGACGGCCATCTCCATCGCCAACACGACCGGCGCCCTGACGCTGGCCTCGGCGCTGGCAGACAGCAACCTGGCCACCATCTCCACGGCGGGCAAGGTCGCCAACTCGGCCACCACGGCCACCGCACTCAACACGAGCAGCGCCATCGTGGCCCGGGACAGCTCGGGGAACTTTGCGGCGGGGACCATCACCGCGAACCTGACGGGCAACATCAGCGGCACGGCCCCGGCCGGCACGCTGACCGGCACGACGCTGGCCAGCAACGTGGTCAGCTCCAGCCTCACGTCGGTCGGCACCCTGTCCTCGCTGACGGTCAGCGGCGACCTGACGGTGGACACCTCCACGCTCAAGGTCGATAGCACGAACAACCGGGTGGGCATCGGCACGGCCACGCCCACGGCTGGCTATGCGCTTGACGTGTTTTCTGCAACGGATTATGTCGGTGCGACGATTCGCAATTCTGGACATTCGCTGTTGTCCATCCAGAGTGCGGCCTCGGCTCGACAGGCGCTTGCTGAGTTCAAGAGCGCCAGTCGCACTTACACAATCGGGCTGCAAACCGACAATACGTTCTCGGTGTATGATAACACGGCGGCGGCTACTAGATTGTCGCTGGATACCTCCGGCAACCTCGCCGTCGATACCAACACGCTCTATGTGGACGCGACGAACAACCGCGTGGGCATCGGGACGACGAGTCCGGCACAGACGCTCGATGTTTCTGGTACGTTTGCTGTCAGCGGCACGACTACAATCGGCCAAGAAGTTTTGCGCTCTTCGGACACAAGCTATGTCCGTATTTCTGGCGGGAATGGCGCAGGCACGGGTGCCAACATTATTGCCTTTGGCGAGTCGCACGCAACTGTGCCGGGGCAGTTGAGTCTGTCTGCTCGCGGTGCTGGTAATATGGTGCATACCATTGCGACTGGCGCATATATCTGGAACGCCGGCTCTGTAACCACCGAGCGGATGCGAATCACCTCCGCTGGCAACGTGGGCATCGGGACGTCGAGTCCGGGTGCGACGTTGGATGTCAATGGCACGGCGCGGCTGTCCAATGGCACTGGGTTTACGTCAAGCAACGCGCTCGTCCGTCAGATGGAATCAGTGGCTGGGTCGGCCAACCAGTTTACCATTGGCTCTATCGGGTTTCTGACGGGCTCGTTTACCGACCAAGGGCAGATTGTTTTCAGCACCAACAACAGCTCTGGCAACACCGAGCGGATGCGTCTCGACGCCTCCGGCAACCTCGGCCTCGGGGTGACGCCGCAGACCGGCTGGTCGGCCAACCGCACCACGTTCCAAGTTCACGGTACGGTTCAGCCAAACATCCTGTTCACGGGCAACCCGACGAACGGCGGGGCAATTTGGACGAACGCCTATTACGACGGCGCAAATAACAAGTATATCGCCAACGGCGCGGCAAGCATTTTCTCTACGGCTAGTGGTGCGTTCCAGTGGTACACCGCCGCCTCTGGCACGGCGGGGAACAATGCTACGTTCACGCAGGCGATGACGCTGGATGCGAGCGACCGTGGCATCCTGACGGTCGGCCCGAATGGAAGCGTTGGTTCTATCGGCACCGGATACGCGACCATCGGCGCGTGGAACACGAATGGCGGCGGCTTCCGCATCGTGCGCGGAACCGGAAGTGGCACGGCGACCTCGGTGTTCTACGGCGATTCTACCGGAACGTTCTTTGGTTCGCAGGAAAGCACCCCGCTGGTGTTCTGGACGAATAGCACCGAGCGCGCCCGGATCACGAGCGGGGGGGATTTCCTTGTTGGCACGACTAGCACGGCGATTGATGCCAACAAGGTGTTTATTCAGCCCAATCTGACCGAGGGTGGTCGCGTCACGGTGGTGGGCAACAATTCGTCGGCTGGGGCGTTGTTTTTGGGAGGGCGCAGCGATACCGGGTCGTCCGTGGTACTGATTCGTCCCGACGGCGACCTTGAGAACGCCAATAACAGCTATGGGTCTATCTCGGATGCGCGGCTCAAGCAGGACATCGTGGACGCCGCCTCGCAGTGGGATGACATCAAGAACCTGCGCGTTCGCAAGTTCCGGTTTAAGTCGGACCCCGATGCGCCGTTGCAGATTGGACTTATCGCGCAGGAAACCGAGGCCGTCTCTCCGGGCCTTGTTAAAGATACGCCGGACTACGAAGAGGTGCAGTCTGTTGACGAAGATGGCAACGTCACGTCGGAGCAAGTGAGCGTCGGCAGCACCAAGTCTGTCAAATACTCCGTGCTGTATATGAAGTCGGTCAAGGCCTTGCAGGAAGCGATGGCCCGTATCGAGGCGCTGGAAGCTCGCCTTGAGGCGCTTGAGGCGTGATAGACTGGCTGCGTAGCCTCCTCGCTCAACTGAAGGCCGGGCTGCCGTTCCAATCGGCGCCCGCCTTCCGGTGGGGCGTGACACTCCGAGATATTGACCCCTCGCAGTACGCGCGGTTCCGGCGCCTCTATGCCGAGCAGGTGGCGGCGGTGGAGGCGATTGACCCGAGTGCGGTGGTGCATCGGGACCCCACGGCCTGCCGGTGGGCGACGTACACGGGGACGCGGTTCCCGGCCCCGAACCGGGCCACGGCGTGGGGGCTCTACTTCCCCGAGTCCCGGTTGATTGTGATGCAGCAGCGGTTTGTGGACCGGGACGACCTGTTGGCGCACGAGATTCGGCACGACATTCTGCATACGAAAGACCACCCCAGCCTGTTCTTTCACGGCTCGATCCTGGACATGCCCTGATGCCTCGCAAGGTTGCTCTGAAGCGCCCGACGCCGTCCAGCCCGGAGAAGTGGGCAGCGGCCGTGTCCGAGGCCAAGGCCAAGTTCAAGGTCTATCCGTCCGCCTACGCCAACGCCTACGCCGCCAAGCGGTACAAGGCGATGGGTGGGGGGTGGCGGGGCCCGAATAACAAGGTGTCTAGCAATGGCTAAGCGCGGCGGAAAGGGCGGGCTCGGCAAGTGGTTTGGCGAGGAGTGGGTAGACATCTCCCGCACGAAGAAGGACGGGACGCACCCGCCGTGTGGGCGGGACGAGGCGGATACGTCGTCTCGGGGGTATCCGAAGTGTCGTCCGAAGGCGGAGGCGGCCCGGATGTCGCCCAACAAGAAACGCTTGGCGGTGCGCCGGAAGCGCCGTCAGCCCCAAGGGGTCGGCGGGAAGCCGACCATCGTTCGCTAGGAGCGCAAGATGCCGATTCGCAGCAAGGCCCAGCAGCGGGCGATGTACGCCGCCGCTGAGGGGCGGGGTCAGACCGGGATTTCGAGAAAGGTGGCCAAGGAGTATATTGCGGCTACCCCCAAGTCCGCCTATGCCGACTTGCCCGAACGGGCCAAGCGGCAGGCGGCGATGAAGCGGAAGACCCGCTAAGGAGCCCCGATGTCTGAGCCGACGACCCCGATCCCCGCCTCTCCCGCTGTCGCCATCCTCTGCCAGCAGTTTGTCGCGGCGGTGCAGGCGGAGCAGGAGCGCCTGGCCAAGGTCGCCTTTGAGACGGACAAGCTGGACCCCGCCGAGGGTTGGCGCTTTGATGCCTTCCATGCGGTGTTTGTGAAGCCTGAGATTGCCCCGGCCGAGGCGCCGGTGGACCCCCCTACCGCGTAACCTGAGAGAATCCCCCGATGGCCTACGAAGACGAGATTGCCGCTGCCAACCGCCTCCCGACCCGTGAGGCACGCCTCTCGGCCCGCAATGCGGTGCGGGCGAAGTACGGGATGCCGTCGGAGGAAAAGAAGCGGGGCGGGCTGGCCGGCTTCTATGACCGCAACAAGAAGCTGATTCAGGCGGGGCTTCCGACCCTGGCCGGGATGTTGGTTCCCGGCGCGGGGGCGGTCGCTGGCGGGATTGTGGGCGGCCTCGCCCGTGGGCTGGACCGGCCCGGACAGAGCGGGGTCGCGCTCGATCTCGGTCGGGCTGCTCAGGGTGCGGCGACGGGAGCGACCCTTGGCTCGCTCGGCGCGAAGGTGAGCCCGATGAAGCCTGCCCTGCCCGCGCCGACCGCTACGCCTGCCCCGACCCCGGGGGCGCCAGTTGCTCCTGGTGGCGGTGGGATGCCGAGGAGTGTGCTGGAGTCCCGGCGAGAGCAGGCGGACATTCTCAATTTGGCTCGTTCACAGCAACCGATGGGCGTCACTCCTGTTGCCGCCCCCACCCCTGCCCCAACTTCGATGCTTAACCAGACTCGTACCCCTGAGCCGACGATGATGAGCCGCCTGCTCGGCTTCGCCCGTGAGAACGCCCCGATTGTGCAGGGGGTCACGGGGGCGGCCGCTGATGTCATCGGATCGTATCAGGACCGCGCGGTGCGTGAGCAGCAGCTCAAGATGCAGGAAGAGCAGATGCGCCGGGAGCGGGAGTCGCAGGAGCGGCTGGCCCAGCTCCTGATGCCGCTCTTCCAGCAGCAGGTCAGCCAGTACGGTCAGCCGCGCCGAGGGTAAGTTATGGCCACCACGAGTTACGCCAACCTGTTCGGCACCACCGGCGCGGGGCAGCAGGGCAGCCGGGCCGGCATCGGCACGCTGTTCGGGCAACAGGCCCGGCCCCGTCGTGAGGACGAGGAGCAGATGGGCCAGATGGGCCAGATGGCCCAGCCGAGTGCCCAGCGCGCGCCGCAGCCCGCCCAGACCTTCGCCCAGCTCCAGCGGCAGGGGATGGCCCGTCCCGCCCCGCAGACCCCGCAGGGCCAGCCCTTCGCGCAGTTCGGGGGCTCCCAGCAGGCGCAGCAGGCGAGAACGGGGATGCTCGGGGCCCTCCAGCAGCAGCTGGCGGCCCCGACGCGCTTTGATACGGAGGCGTTCCAGAAGATTCGGCAGGCGCAGTCCGCGCAGCTTGGCGCGGAATATCAGGCCGAGCAGTCCCGCCTGAACGAGGAGCTGGCCCGTCGCGGGCTCTCCGCGTCCTCGATTGGCGGGGGACGGATGGGCGACTTGGCCGGCCAGCAGGCCCGGGCCTTGGCGCAGCTGGATGCCCAGCTCCTGCAGCAGGCCGCCCAGACGCAGGCGCAGGACCGCCTCGCCGCGTTGCAGGCGGCGCAGGGCTTTGCGGAGCTGGCTGGGGCGCAGGATCTGGCCCAGTTCGAGGCGAACCGTGTGGCGCAGGCCGCGCAGTTCCAGCAGGCGCTGCAGGGGGCGCAGTTCGGCCAGCAGCAGACGGAGTTCGAGCGGGGGCAGGCGCTCCAGGCCGCCCAGCTGGCCCAGACTGGACAGCAGGCCGGGATGGAGCTGGCGCTCCGCGAGCGGCTGGGCTTGGGCGAGTTGACCGGGCAGGTGGCTGGCGCGCCGACGTTGGCGGCCCAGCAGCAGGCCGAGCAGCGCCGTCAGTTCGACATCCAGCAGCAGCTCCAGAGCCAGCTCGGGCTGGGTGGGTTGGCCGTGCAGCAGCGTGAGGTGGACCTGCGGGCGCAGCAGCTCCAGCAGGAGGCCGCGCAGCAGGGTCGGCAGTTGTCCCTGCAGGAGGCCCAGTTCGCGGCCCAGCGGGAGCAGTTCACCGCGACGCAGGCCCAGCAGCAGGCGCAGTTTGCGGCCGAGCTGGACCTCCGGACACAGCAGGCCAAGCAGCAGGCGGACCAGTTCACGGCGACGCTGGGCGCGGAAGAGCAGCGGTTTGTCCGCACCCTGCAGGAGCAGCAGAACGCGCGGCTCCAGCAGCTCGGCATCTCGACTCGCCAGCTGGATCAGGACGCCGCCCGCCTCAAGCAGGAGGCGGAGCTGCAGGGACGCCAGCTCACGCTGCAGGAAGCGCGGGACTTGGCGGAGGTGGACTATCGCACGCAGTCGCTGGCCCAGCAGGCCGCACTGCAGGGCCGTTCACTGGACATCGAGCAGGCGCGGAATGAGGCGACCCTTGGCCTCCAGCGCGACCAGCTCACGATTGATGAGGCGCTTCGGCGCGAGGGCATTAGCGTGGACCGCGAGCGGCTGACCGCCGCCCAGCGGCAGTTTGACGCCGACCTTGCCCAGCGTCAGGAGGCTCTCGCGGCACAGACTGCTCAGGCTGACCTTGACCGCCAGCTCCGTGAGCGGCTCGGGATGGGCGAGCTCACTGGGATGGTGGGCGACCAGATGACCCTGCAGGCCCGCCAGCAGCAGCAGGCGCTCCTGCTCCAGTTGGCAGGGATCCTCTCGCAGGGCGGGGCCGCTACGGCGACCGCGATGCCCGAACTCCTTCGGCTCCTGAGTCGGCAGTTCGGCTTCGGCCTGACGACGACCCCGGGCGCTGGGGGCACGGGGACGGATGCGGCCGCCGCTGCTGCCGCTGCCGCCGAGGCCCGTCGCCGCGAGAACGAGCTGCGGGCGACGCTCGGCTTGCCGCCTCTTTCTGACACTCAAGCGTAACGAGGACTTCTTATGGCACGACGTGGCGCATTGACGGCTCTGCAGGCCGCCCTTGCAGGGGTCAGCGGTGGGGCGCAGGGCTATATCCAGCAGCGGGAGCTGGAGCGGAAGCGCGAGCAGGAGAAGGCGCAGCAGGAGCGCCAGACCTTGATGGATACCATCTCACTCTTTGAGAAGGGCGCCTTTGAGGCGGGGCCGATTGCCACCCGGGCGCCGTCTGCCCCGCCGCGTACCCTGGCGGCCGCTGGGGAAGAGGTGAAGGCGCCTCGTCCGAGCATGGGCGCTATCCCGCTGGCCGGGGTGGGCTCCGAGGCGATGCAGCAGGCCGCCGCCGGACTGGAGCGGTACGAGACGGGCGGCCCTGGTGCAATGACCTTTGAGTTGGGTGGTCGGCGGCTCGCGCTGCCAAGTGCCGCTACACTCAGGGCAGAAGAGGCGCAGGATAGGTTGTCAGACGCGCTTCGCATCGCACAGATGCAGCAGAACGTGAAGCGTGGTGAAGAGGATCGCGTCAATCGCCAGAACTACGAGACGTATCGGGACATTTATGGCAAGGGTGGGGCGTACAATCCCAATCTGAACTATGCCACGGCCATTCAGGCCGCCGAGTCCGCGCGTGGTCGAGCCAGTGCAGAGAGCATCGCGCGGATGCGGACGACAGCTACTGGCGGCACTGGTGGCGCTGGTGGCACTGCTGGTCGTCCCGATGATCGCGGGCCGCTTCCGTCGGTAATTGCCACTATCGATCGCCTGAGCAATATGACGGAGGAGGACGTGCTGTCGCTGCGGCCGTCTCGCATTGCTATGTCCTCCGAAGCGCCGTTGATGATGTCTGAAGCGAAGGGCACGATGAAACTACCTGCTCTCGGCACCGCAGGGGTGATGAATTGGATGGCCGACCCGGAAGAGCGGGAATACGCCAATATGATTGCGGCAGTCGGTGATGCGGTGGCCAGGGCGGTTGAGCGTGGCGTGCTGACGAATCAGGACATTGCACGGTATCGTGGGCAGGTGCAGCCGCTTGGCGGTGACGACGAGCAGACGCAGATCCGGAAGTTCCAGACGCTCAAGGCGTGGGCGCAGTGGCTGGCAAGTGAAAACCCGATGGTGCGCCTCCCCGGCGAAACCATTGATGAATTTGATCGGCGTAACTCAATGCTACGGCGGAGGTAGCCATGGACGAGCGTGAGCGCTATCGACAAGCTGGATTTTCAGAAGCGGAGATTGATGCCAAGCTTGGCAAGTCCACGACAGCTCCTGCTCCGGTTCCAGCGGCAACTCCGACGCCGTCCGCCGTACGTCGGCCGTCAGCAAAGCCGGAAGACCTAGCGCGGTCGTTTGCCTCTGGGGCCATTCCGGGATTTGAGTATCTCGCGTCTGGGATGGCCGGTCTGGCTGGCAAGCTGAGTGGACAGAGTGATTTCGGCACAGCCGCTCGTGAAGCGTATCGTGGGATGGCTGAAAACGAGCGCCGGGCGCGCCGTACCTCCAGTGGCGCGATGACCGCCGCTGAAGTTGCTGGTATGGCGGCAACACTCCCGCTGATGCCTGCGCGGGCAATGGCCACGACGCTCTCTCGCGCCGGAACGTTCGGCGCAATGGGTGCCGTGCGTGGGGCTGGCCGCGCCGGCATGGATACAGGCGAATTGCCGGGCATTGGAGAGGCCGCGAGAGGCGCGGCCGGAGGAGCCGCCCTTGAGGGCGGTGGATCAGTCGTTGGTGAAAGAGTCGCCATACCTCTGGCCAAAGGAGTGCTCAATCTGTTAACGCTCGGCCAGGGCAGACGACTTACATCCGCCATCGGCTCTGGAGTTGATATGGGACGCCGGGCACTGGCCAATGCCTTGGAGTCCCCGACGATGCAGTCGCGGTTCGGGGCTGGTCCAGCAGAGTTGGCGCGTGGGGCAGCTCGACTGATTGAGCCGATGGACGAGCAGGCGATTCAGCGCGTCACCCGCGAGAACTTGCGTCCGTCTGGAATAACGACAGAGGCATTTGAGGCGAAGGCGCGGCAGGCGACTGGCCGGCGCCAGCAGGCTCAGGCACTGGCCGAAGAGGCGCGGCTGGCCTCTGCCGGCCTGCCGACGATGGAAAATCAAGCGGCTATCAACCGCCAGCAGGCACAAGCCTTGCTGGAGGATATGAGGCAAAGAGTTGCGCAGTCGGTGCCTGGCGTCGGCGTGACAGGCGCGGATGCATTGCGAGCAGTGACCCGCAAGGCGCAGAAGGAGGCCGGTGATCAGTCGTATGCTTTGGCTCGCCAGCTTGGGGCGACCCCTGACGCCGAGTTGTTGGTGGACCCGGTGCAGACTGCCCTGCGGAATCCCCTGCTTCGCCGTGGCTATCGGTCAGCCCTGCAGGACCCCAGCATTGGCCGACAGGTGGTCGAGGTGGGCGAGGGAGAGGCCAAGCGCGTCGTCCTGATTCCTGACCTGCAGGGGCTGGACGTTATGCGGCAGGGAGTGCGAGATGCGGCCCTCAAGATTATGCAGTCGGATCGGACTGGGGCGGCCCGCACACAGATGCGGACGGCACTGAAGGAGATTGATGCGCTGGAGGCGGCCTACCTCGACGCGCTCCCGCCAGAGGCAGGACAGGCTCTCAAGGCCGCCCGGGCCGAGTATCGAGCCTACTTCCAGCGCCTTGACGCGCTCAACAGCGGACGGAATCTCGGGCGCTTTGCGCTTGGCAAGGGCGAAGGGCTGATTCAGCAGGGACGATTCAGCCTGGAGCGCTTAGAGCGTCAGCTGGCCGATGAGGGACTGACTTCCCCAGAGGCTCGTGAAGCGTTCAAGGTCGGCGCGTCAGAATGGGTCAACGATGTCATTCAGAAGCAGCCGAACGCCATTCGCGCGGCGCGGCAGTTCGTCGGCACCGAGGAGCGGGCGCGTCGGGCTCGTCTCGTACTAGGCGACGAGGCCGTGGAAGGCATGCAGGCGGCGCTCCGTGGCTTGGAGCAAGCGCGTGGCGTGCGGGCCGCCGTGTCGGCGCAGCGTGGCGTACCGCCGGGGCCGGCAGAAGTTGTGGCGCGTCGCGGGGTGATGGGCGCACGACAGGCCGAGCAGGAGGCTCGTGGGCTGGCGCGGCAGATGCGGCAGGCGGAGGGAGCGCTGGGCGGGGTGCAGCAAGGGGCTGGATTTATGCAGGGCGTGGCCCCGGAGCTGTCGCCGTTTGCGCGGACACAGGCGCGGGATGTGATGGTGTCTGCGCTGGATCGTGAAATCGCTGGGATGGCTCCAACTGCCGCCCTAGCTAGGCTACAGCAGCTGAAGAGCAATCCGGCCGCCTCGGCGCTCTTTGGCAAGGACCTTGATGAAGCCATCCGCCGCCTAACGCTTGGCACCAGCGCAGGGCAGGCGGCCAGAGCAGTTGTCGGCGCACGGGTCGGCGGCCGACTGAATGACTAACCACTTCCTCCCATGTCCACCGACAAGTCTCCCCTGATGCTCGTGGTGGCCGGCTTCTTCGGCAGCCTGATTGCCGTCGGCCGCGCCTCCCATGGCAACCTCCGCGACAACCTCCTCGCCATCTCGGCGGGGACCAGCAGCGCCTACTTCCTCACCCCCGTGGTCTTCGAGGTCACGGGGATTGCGGCCAGCCAGCAGACGATGAGCGCGATGGCGTTCCTCCTCGGCGTGCTCGGTCAGCGCGGGGTCGAGATCATTATCGGCAAGGTGTTCCCGGAGGCGAAAAATGCTCCAGTCGATTAACGCGCTGGCGAACGGGCTCATCTGCCTCGGCGGGCTGGCGTTCTATGTGATGCTCTTCACGAAGATTGGGGACGGGGTTAAGCAGATTGACCGCTTCGGGAAGACGAGCTACTACACCATCAAGACGGCGCTGGCCTTGGTCATCTCGGGGGCGCTGCTCAACCTGCTCCTGCTGACCACGCCGCCCTTCTCCGAGGTGCTGATGAACCTCGGCGTCGGCCTCATCTTCGCGTGGGCGGCGGTGTGGCACGGGGTCAAGTTCGGTGTGCTGACGGGCGTGCAGGCGATTGACCGGAAGACGGGCACGTTCCGAGTGCCCAAGTAATGCCGGACTTGACGCATCCCAGCCCGAACCACAACGTCCGGGGCAGCAAGTCCGTCAAGCTCATCGTGCTGCACGCCGACGCTTCCCCGAACGAGAAGGGCTGCTTGTCGTGGATCCAATCTTCCGAATCCAAGGTCAGCTACCATGTGCTCATTGGGCGCGATGGCACGGTCTACACCTGCGTGCCATACGACCGCCGTGCCTGGCATGCGGGGAAGAGCGAATGGCATGGCGAGAAGGATGTCAATGGCATCTCCATTGGCGTGTCCTTCTCGAACCGGAACGATGGGAAGGAGCCGCTGACCGAGAAGCAGAAGGCGGCGGCGAAGCGGGTCATTGCGGAGATTCGCGCCAAGTACGGAGCACTCCCGGTGACGACGCACGCCCAGATTGCCCCCGGCCGAAAGAATGACCCGGAGCAGGTGCCCGGGTTCTCCCTCACGGAGTATGTCTAATGGACCCGGAACTGTTGCAGCGCCTCCGAGGATTGCTTGCCGCCCCGAGGAGCACGACCGAGGTGGCGATGCCTGCGGTGGAGGAGCGCCCCGGCGTGGTCGAGCGGGCGGCTGAGATGATTGCCAAGTACGAGGGGTTCCGCCCCGAGGCGTACCGCGATCCCCGTGGCAAGATGACGATTGGCTACGGGCAGGCGACTCCGGACATTCGGCCCGGGATGCAGACGACGGAGCCGGAGGCACGGGCGTTCCTGGAGGAGCGGGTGCGGGAGGACTCGGCCAACTTCGCGCGGCGGGGCATCCCGGTGACGCCCGGGGTGCTCTCGGCGGCCTACAACCTCGGGCGCGGAAATCTGGGAAAGTACGGCGTTCTCTCGGCGCTTCGTGGGGGGCAGTACGGCGAGGCGGCCGACCTGCTGGAAGGCGCGACGCGGGCAGGGGGACGGGTGCTCCCCGGTCTCGTGCGGCGGCGTCGTGAAGAGGCGGCGGACATCCGGGCGTCGCAGCCCGTGGAGCGCACCTCGCTGTTGCAGGACTTCCTGATGGCGCAGCGATAACCCCTCTTTATGCGAACGCGCATGGTCGATCTCATCTTCGTCTCACTGCTGTGGCTAGGAGTGGCGGCCGGCATCTTTTGGGTCACGACCCGACAGGCGCGGGACCAGGCTCGGGCGATCCAGCTGGCGGTGCAGGCGGCGGACAGCCTCCGCCAGTCGGCCGACAGCGCCCGCGTGACCGCTATCCAAGCGCAGTACGCGGCGAAGTCGGCGGGCCAGCGGGAGCGGAAGGCGGCGGGTGCACTGACGGCCCAGCTGGACGTGGTGCGGGATAGCTTAGACGCGCTCCAGCAGATTGAGCAGGACAGCGCCGCCAGCCTCGACTCGGTACGGCAGGCGCTGAAGGGGGCCATCCATCTGGCGGACACCCTGAGTATGCAGGTTGCAGTATATCTGGCCGCCGTGGATACGCTCCGGGACAAGCACGCCGAGGAGCGCCGGGCGATGACCGTGGCGTTGGAGAAGGCTGATACCGCCCTCGCGCATCAGGACGCGCTCATCCGCGCCCTCCGCAAACAGACCGAGTGCCGTGTCCTCGGGATGCGCTGTCCCTCGCGGGGGATGATTGCCGTGACCGGGCTGATGCTCGGTGCCCTCTTGACACGATAGCGTCAATCACGCATCGTGGGCGTGACCACCCCTGGTTGACGCCACCCCATCCCCTGATTATGACGAAGGCGCTCCGGCGAATGATCGCGTGGACCGACGAGGAGACGGCACAGGTGCTGTCCCGCGTCGAGCAGGAAGGCGCACAGGCGTGCCACGCGCACGCCGTGGCCACCGGCCGCTCCCCCGACGCGGTGCGGATGCATGTGCAGCGCAGCCACCGCGACGCCTATTTGGAGGCGCTGGCGGTCTGGCGCAACAAGCGGCTCGAAGCCGGGGCCATCACGGCCCGGAGCAAGCCGGGGAGGGAGGAGCGCGGCACCGAGGCGTGGTGGAATGAGTTCACCCCGGTGCAGATGCCGGCCCCGACCCTGCGCCCCGCGAAGGTCGAGGCGGCGCGAGGGGTCACGGTCGTGGCCTCTGACTTCCACTTCCCGCTGCAGGATGACGCGGCGGTGTCGGTCTTCCTCCGGACGGTCGAGGAGCTGAAGCCATCACGGGTGGTCCTGAATGGCGACTTGCCTGACCTGCTGGCCGTCTCCAAGTACCCGAAGGACGTGCGGGCGACGTGGAAGCTGCACGAGGAGGCGGTGGCCTTCCACGGCTTCCTGCGGGCGCTGGAGGAAGTGATGCCCGCTGACGCCACCCTCATCGAAATCGACGCCAACCACAGCGGGGACGGGATGGAGTCCCGCTGGTGGCGCTATCTCTCTGACCGCATCCCGGAGCTGCTGACCACCCGCGAGGGGCGGGAGCGGATGAGTTACCCGACGTGGTGGCATCCGGCGTGGAGTCGGATTCGGATGGCCCCGGAGCTGGTGATTGCCAACGAGCTGCTGATTACCCACGGCACCTATGTCCGGCGAGGTGGTGGGATGAGTGCCCGCGCGCACGGCGAGAGCTATCTGGCCAGCGTGATGCACGGCCACACGCACCGACAGGGTTCCTCGATGCGCCGCGTGCCGGCGGTCGGGAGCCGGTCGGAGCAGGTCATCCGCACCTTCGAGACGGGGTGCATGTGCCGCCTCGATCCCGGCTATGTGCAGATGCCGGACTGGACGCAGGGATTCGCCATCGTCACCGAAGGGGATGGACGTTACGCGGTCGAGCTCGTGACCGTTGAAGATGGGGCGGCCTGTGTCGGGGCGCTCGGGAAGACGGTGCGTGCCTAAGGCACCCCGCAAGCGGTGGCCAGCCATCCCCAAGCGCGTGGCAGGGCTGGCGGGCCCCATCACGGTCACGGTGCGCCGTGGGGCCCTGACGGCCCCAGACGGCGACGATTGCTGGGGGCTGTACCTGCCCCCCAAGCGGCGCATCCTGCTGGCTGGGGGGATGCCCCCGGCGCTCCGCTGGCACACGCTCATTCACGAGTGGGCGCACGCCTGGCTGATTGACGCGGGGCTCCCCAACCTCCTGCACGGCGAGACGGAGGAGGAACTGAACCGGAACGTCGAGGTCGTCTGCGATACGCTGGCGACGGCGCTGGTGCGGTCGATGACCACGGCCATGAACCTCGATCCGATGGAACGCAAGAAGTAGCCCGCCCGTTCATCGTGTGACCAGACCCCGCTTCGGCGGGGTTTTTTCGTGCCCGTGCTCTGCCTATTGACTTGTAGAGAGTCGGATAGTAGACTTGGTCCTGAGCACAATGCTCATCTCACTCTCTTTCAGGAGAATCGTATGGCGTTTCACAAGCTGGCGGACGGCCCCATCACCATGACCATCGGCGCGGTGCGCTCGGCCGAGGGCAAGTTCGGGCCGCAGATGGTGTTTAGCTCGACCGAGGGCACGGATGTCTTCATCTCTGAGCTGTCGGGCGCGAAGGGGCTGGCTCGCCTCAACCTCGACCAGGACTCGGTCATCGGCAAGACGCTGGCGTTTGAGCAGATCAAGAAGGATGGCAAGACCTTCACCAACATCAACCTCGCCTCGGCGGGGGCGGTGACGGCGACGGCCAGCACGGCGTCGGCCGCGAAGGCGACCCCGGCGCTCTCGTTCGACGATGCGGTGGCGCTCTACGCCAAGTGCGTGCAGGCCGCCATCCAGCACCTCGGCAAGGCATGCGAGGGCGCGGAGATCCCGGTGGACGGGGCCGCGATTCAGGCTGCTGCCGCCACGCTGTTTATCCGCACCAGCAAGTAATCAGCAAGTAACCCATCCCAGAGGAGGAGACTATGCTGTCTGAGAAGATTCCGCTGTTTCGCCCCAAGACCGTGACGCTGTCGCAGGAGGCGTATGACCTGCTGCTGTCCGAGATGCAGGGGCTGAAGGAGCAGGTGCGTCGGCTGGACCAGTCGGCCACGATGATGGACCAAGAGCTGTACGCGATGGAAGTGCGGCTGATGGATCACTTCTACCGGACGCCGTCGTGAGCGAGGTGGTGGTGCGGTGCGAGAAGCAGCAGTGCGGCACGCGCTATCCGCTCATCCTCGATGCCCTCGGGCGCTTGACGGGCACCTGCCCGTCCTGCGCTCGGCGGCAGCGGGGCCTCTGTCAGACCTGTCCGTCCCCGGTGGATGGGATGACGGGGCGGGCCAAGTGGTGCCGGGCGTGCCGGGTGGTGGAGCATCAGCGGCAACACCAGCGCTACGCCAGCCGGGACCGGGCCCGGTATAACGCGATGGCAGCGGAACGGATTCGTCTCAAGCGGGCCAAGATCAAGGCCACACTCCCACCGGTGGACTGGCCGGCGGTCGTGGCCCAGCGGGCGGCGTCTCGAACGGCGTCGCTGAGCCCGGAGCAGCGGCGCGAGATTGCCAAGAAGGCCAGCCAGACCCGCTGGAAGAAGTACTACCAGCGCCAGATGCTGAAGCGGATGCGGGAGGCCAGCGCGTGACCCCGACCATTACGAACAAGCACGGCCTTCCCGAGGCGCTGGTGCGGGCGGTGATGAACGACCCCTACACCGGGGGTGGGGACATCAGCGTCACCAAGCTGATCGACGCGCCCCAGAAGCGGGCCCTGTGGCTCCAGCACCAGGACGCCATCGAGGAGGACGTGTCGGAGCGCATCTGGTCCCTGCTGGGGCAGGCCGTCCACCACATCCTCGAACGGGCCGGGACCGACACACTGGTCGAGCAGCGCCTCTTTGCGGAGGTGCTGGGCTGGACGCTCTCGGGGCAGTTCGACCGCCTGCACCTCGGGTCGCGGACGCTGAGTGACTACAAAGTGACCACGACCTACAAGGCCAAGGGCGACGACAGCTGGACCCGCCAGCTCAACGTCCTGCGCTGGCTCGGGGCCCAAAACGGGCTGGAGGTGGATCGGCTGGAGATTGTTGCCATCTTCCGCGACTTCCGGCGCTCGGAGGCGGGGCGGAACGCAGACTACCCCGCGCAGGCGGTCAAGGTCATCGAGGTCCCGGTCTGGCCGCTGGACGAGACGGAGGAGTACATCAAGACGCGCATCCTGCTCCATCAGGGCGCAGCGGCCGGTGATTTGGGCGTGGGCTGTACGGATGAGGAGCGGTGGTATTCTGGCGACAAGTGGGCCCTGATGAAGCCCGGGGGGAAGCGGGCGCTGAAGGTGCTGGATGCTCGACCGGCCGTGGTGCCGGACGGGATGATGCTGGAGCATCGGCCGGGTCGGTATCGGCGGTGTGAGCAGTATTGCGAGGTCGCCCCCTTCTGCCCCCAGTGGCAGGCGACCCAGTCTTCAACCGAGTGAGTCGATGGCACCACGAAATGAGGCCCGACGGGCCAAGATTCAGGCGATGTACGCAGCAGGGAAGTCGATCCGGCAGATTGCCACCGAACTCCGCTGTACGTTCCAGAATGTGCAGAGTATCCTCGTCCGCTTAGGCGTCCCCCGGCGCCCACGCGGGGGGAACCAGGGCCCACACAGTCGGCACCGCAAGTAACGGATGCCGCGCTTCAGAGGAGGACGACAGATGGATATTACCCGTACGAGCATTTTGACTGGCATCACCCGCACGCAGACGCTGCCTATCACGCCGGAGCAGTTGGCCGACTACCAGACGGGCCGAGCCCCAATCCAGTACGTCTTGCCGTGGCTCACGCTGGATGAGCGCGAGTTCCTGATGACGGGGATCGTGCAGGAGGAGTGGCTGATGCCGGGGGAGGGCGAGGAATAATGCCGAATCTCTCGATTATCCCGGCTGCCGCTGTGATGGACCGCGACCTGACCCCGACGCAGCTTCGGGTGCTCTGCGCGGTCGGGATTCACACGGACAAGATGGGCGGGAACGTGTGGGCCTCGGTCAAGACACTGGCAACCGAGGCCGGAGTCGCGGAACGCACGTTCCAGTCGGCCTGTCAGGAGCTGATGGCGCGTGGCTACCTGCGGATTACGAAGCGGCCGGGCCGGACGAACCTGTATCAGGTGGTGCTGGAACCGCCGGCGGACCCCCCGCAGGTGGCCGCACCCCCGCTTCCGGATGCACCCCAACCCCCGCAGCAGCTGGTGCACCCCACCCCCGCAATAGCTGCTGCACCCAAACGACCCCAGTTAGCGACCCCAATGAACGATCTGCGCGAGATGGTCGATGCGCTGATCGATGCGTACCCGGAGCGCCCAGAACCGATTGTCTATGTCGCGGCGATGAAGGCCGTGGATAAGACCCTGGCATCTGGCGCAACGATTGGCCAAATCGTCCGCGCGGCGCAACGCTATGCCACGCATTGTGACTTAAATCACACCGAGCCAAGATACGTCAAGAGCTTGGTGCGGTTTCTGGAGGACGAGGTGTGGAAGGTGTACGATGTGGCGATGGTGCATGGACGGACCCGCGCCGATTGGGTGGCGTCGGGGCAGGATGGCACGAAGTGGGATCGACTCTTGGCAGGTGAACCCTATGAGGAGGTGATGGCCGGATGAATCAGATGCGGAAGGTGCGCTGCTGGCGCTGTGATGGGGAGGGAGACTTGACGGATGACGATGGCCGTCCCAGATTCTGCCCCTCGTGTATGGGCCTCGGCTATACGTCCGAGTCGAGCCCGATGTCGACTGGGCGCGAGGATAGCTGGTACGAGGACCCCCAACCCGTGAGGCTGAACGATGCCGATTGACGAGATTGAGGCGAAGCTGGCCGAACCGACGTGGCAGGAGCGGATCGCCACGCGCATCACCCCGCTCCCGATGCACCTGAATACGCAGTACCGAGGCAACCGCGTCATCTCGCGGTTCTTCCCTGAGCACTGGGCGAAGGTGCAACTCACGCGACACCAGGAGGCACGCTATGGCACACAACATTGATCTGCCCCGGCACCGCTACGTCCACGTCATCGAGTCGGCGGTGCATCGGAACGGCGCGAAGGACAAGACGATCCCCTGCCTCTGGTGGGGGATGAGCGCCACCCCAGGCCGGATGTTTGGGTGCCATGTGGTGCTGGAGTCTGGCGCGATGGTGGTGGACCTGCCGCTGCACTGCCTCCGACACAAGGCCGATGCCACGCAGCGGTGGACCTTCGATCAGGCGCAGCGCTGGGATGCATACGGATGGGCCTTGGAGGCACACGAGCCGGCGTATCTCTCGGGGTTGTCGTGTCGGGTGTTGAGCCAGGACCATCGGCACGTTGATTATCTGGGGGACCTCTGGTTCTATCTGGACCACGTTTCTGATGGCTACTCAGCGGAGCCGAGTCAGCACAAGCATCACTGGGTGGTCGCGCTGGACGATGGCGTGTTCACCTGTGTGCCGCAGGATCAGGTCCTGGTGCGGGAGTCGAGCTTCACCCGGGACGTTGGGATTCCCCCGATTCGGCGGCAGACCCGCGTGTGGAGTTGCGAAACATGAGTGGCAAGGGCAGTGGACGACGACCGCCCTCCGTTTCAGAGGCGGAGTGGGCGGCGAACTGGAATCGAATCTTCAGAGGAGAGACGCAGGACCATGCAGACAATGGATCGTCGTGGTGTGCTGGCGCAGGCGCTGTTGCGCCGAAGCGGGACCAAGAAGACGGGCAAGACGATCGCGTTCCGGTGCCCGAGGCATAGCGACAGCACCGCCTCGGCGTGGCTGGGCGACCACCAGTGGGGGTGCTCGGCGTGTGGGTTCACCGAGCACTTCGACACCCTGGCCAGCACGCTAGGCGTGAGCCTCCCAGAGACAACCGCGCGGGGCCTGACCCTCGACGAGTACGCGGAGCGGAAGGGGCTGTCACGCGCCACGTTACAGGCCGCCGGCGTCGAGGAGCGGGTGGGCAAGTTTGGCGATGCTATCGTCGCCATCCCGTATCGGGACGCGCAGGGGGCGGTCATCCGCACCAAGATTCGCACGCAGAAGGGCACCTTCTGGGACCGCGATGGCGAGGGGGCTCCGCTCTACGGGCAGGATGTGCTCGCCGCCAACCCGACGGCCCCGGTCATCATCGTCGAGGGCGAGAGCGATTGCCACGCCGGCTGGCAGCGGGGGCTCTGCGTGGTCGGGCTCCCCGGCGCCTCGCAGTGGCGCACCGAGTACGCGCCGCTGCTACAGAACCGCACCGTCTACGTCTGGCAGGAGCCTGACGAGGGCGGGGCCACGCTGGTGGCCAGCATCGCCAAGGATCTGCCCAAGGCCAAGGTCATCCGCGAGGTGAGCCACCAGGGCGACCCCGTGAAGGACCTGTGCGACCTGCACCAGCGGGTGCCGGAAGCCGAGACGTTCACGAGCGTCTGGCGGGCGCTGCTCCAGAACGCCACGCCCATCGGGGCCGAGGGGCCGGCAGTCGCCTTCGACAGCATCTCGGGTGACACGCTGACGCAGTTGCTGGAGGAGAAGCTGGCCCCCATCGACGCGGTGCCAACGATGCTCCCGATGTGGAATCTGTCGTGCCACGGCGGGGGTGGTGGAGTCGGGCTGGCCCGGGGCTGGTTTATCACCATCGGCGCGAACACGGGGACGGGCAAGAGCCTGATCGGGCTCAACCTCGCGCATCGGGCGGTGCAACAGGGCGAGGCGGTAACGTTCCTCTCGCTGGAGATGGGCCGCTCCGAGCTGGCGACCCGCTTCCTCGCCATCGCCTCGGGGCTCCCGGTCGTCGAGCTGGAGCAGGGCCCCAAGTTCAATGCCGACACCTTCCGCGCGGCCCAGCGGCATCTGGACGAGCAGCGGGAGGCCACCGGGGGGCATCTGCTGGTCAACCGCCGCCCGCTCTCCAAGCTGGCTGATGTGACGGCGTGCATCCGGCACTATCACGAGAGCTTCGGGTGCCGCTACTTCGTGGTGGACTACCTCCAGCTGGCGTGGACCGCCAACGCGCACTCGATTCACGACCGACTGGAGCTGGTCGCGCATCAGCTCCGGGACCTGACGCACACCCTGAACATCACGATGGTGGCCCTCTCGCAGTTCAACCGCCAGACCTCGGCGGCTCGGCAGGAGCGCCCGACGGCGCAGGGGCTGATGGGCGGGAGTGCGATTGAGAACGACAGCCATCAGGTGCTGCTCTTCGATCACTCGCGGTTCGTGCGGGATGCGACGGGGGCCAACACCTGGCTGATTATGGACAAGAACCGCCACGGGAGCGTGGTTGACATCCCGGTGCGGTGGGACTATCGTTGCCTGCGCCTCGTCCCTCGAACGCCAACCATCGAGGAAGAGGAGGAGATTCACGGACGGCTTACTAGACAGGGGAGGATGCGATGAGCGAAGAGATGGCAGGAGAACCGATTGACCGCGTAGCCACGAAGCGGGAGATTGCGCGGCTGACCGCGCACCTGACGCACTTGGCCTATCGGCTAGAGAACCGGGGCACGCGGATTCGTCCCGAGCAGATGGCGGGCACGTTACGGGAGTTGCTGGACACCTGCACGGCGCTGATGTATCACCACTCGATCCGGGCGCACTTGGTCGAGGCCGAGGTGCAGCAGATTTTCGCCTCGCTGCAGGAGCCCGCGCAGGAGCCGGCCGAGGCGTCGGATGCGTGACCTGACCTTCGTGGAGCTATTCGCTGGCGTGGGTGGGTTGAGTATGGGGCTGGAGACGGCGGGCTGGCGATGTGTGGGGCACGCGGAGTGGGAGGCGTTCCCGCGACGGGTGCTGGCGCATCGCTGGCCGGACGTGCCGCTGTGGGGCGATGTGGCCCAGCTCAACGGGCGGGACATCGTGCAGGAGGTCGGCCCGTTCACGATGCTGACCTTCGGCGCCCCGTGCCAGGACTTCTCGATTGCCGGCAGGCGGTCGGGGATGGACGGGGAGCGATCCGTGTTGGTACTGGACGCGCTCCGTATCTGGGAAGAGTCGGGCGCGCCTTTCGCGCTGTATGAGAACGTGGTCGGGATGTTGTCCTCTAACAACGGAGCAGACTTTGCCGCAATCCTTTCCGTATTCGTCGGAGACGCTGTTGCTGTTCCCGCCCGAGGATGGCGGGGCGGCGGAGGTGTCGTGCGTGGTCGTCGCGGAGTCGCCGCGTGGCGAGTACTGGACGCTCAATACTTCGGGGTACCACAGCGCCGCCGCCGTGTCTTTGTCCTCGGTACTCGAACCGGAGGGCTCGATCCCGCCGAAGTACTATCTCTCTTCGAGGGCGTGCCAGGGCATCCTGCGAAGAGCCGAGCGACGAGGCAAGGCGCTCCCGCCGATACTGGAGCAAGCATTACGGGTGCGAGCGTTTTAGCCTTTGCACAGAACACACGCGATGAGGTTAGGGTTATACCTGGTGACAAGGTGTGTGCATTGGCGGCAGAGGCTGGGATGAAACAGACGAACTACGTCCTGACCTATGACGCCCGAGGCAACGGCGACGGCGACGTCGTGAACACGATGGCGGGCGATCACCAGAACCGCGTGACGGATTACACGGCCATTGTGCTTGGCGTGGACAAGCAGCAGGGGCTCCCGTTCGAGGACACCGCGCCGACTCTGAAGACCGACCTCTCGCATCAGATGGGGCCCGTCGTCTCGGTGATGCTCCGCAACCGCGAGGGCAAGCCTGGCGGTGGCAAAGGGCCGCTCCTTTCGCCCGAGAAGTCGCTGACGCTGGGGACGAGCAACGATCAGGTCGTCTTTCCCACGATTACGATGGGAGAGCACCCGGCAGCGCCTGGCCTCAATGGACAGGACGCGCCGCAAATGGCGGAGGCGATTCTGCGCTCATCGACATGCGGTGTCCCCCGTCGCCTGACGCCGGTGGAGTGTGAGCGGCTGATGGGCTGGCCCGATGGTTGGACGGATGTGCCAGACGAGAAGGGCAAGCCAGCCCCTGACACCGCTCGCTACAAGGCGTGCGGGAACGGCGTGGCCTCGCCCGTGGCGGCGTGGATTGGCTTCCGGCTGCGTGAGGCGCTGGAGGCCGGCGATGCGTGAGCTGACCTTTGCCGTGCCGTGGTCCGGCCTCTGCTCGGATAACCGCAAGTTTATCAACGGGCAGTTCATCCTGACCAAAGAGTATCGTGAAAGCAAGCAACTCATCGGGCAGCTCTCGCTGGCAGCGGCCCGGAAGGCCAAGTGGCCCCGGCAGGAGGGACCGCTGGCGCTGGAGGTCGTGGTGCGGGAGCCGGATCGCCGGCGGCGCGACCTGAACTGGTCGAAGAACGCGAAGGACGGCATCACGGCTGGCGAGGCCGTGTGGTGGGATGATAGTCAGGTGCGGTGGGAGCTGTGGCGGTTCGTCGAGCCGTGCGACAAGGCCACGGCGGGCGCGGTCGTGACCATCCGGGTGCTTGACAGCTTCCAGGTGTCGCCCAATATTGGCCCACATGACGCGCCCCCGGTGGGACGATCCGACGACCTTCGGCCCGAGACTGCCCCCCGACTACAACGCGCGGGGCGTGTTCGCGGAAGGGCCGCAGCCCCCGACCAACCCGCTGGGCCGGCTCCAAAGCGGGCGGCGGGCAGACGTCAGCGGGACGGCGCTCCCCGCCAACCTCGCACGGGCCGTGCTGTCCCGGGCGGGAAAGACGCGCCAGAAGCTGAAGCTGGCCCTGTTCGTCCACAAGCCAAAGCCCCCCGCTCGACCCGTCATCACCAGCGTCCACAATGCGCCGACCGATGAGCCAACCCAGTAAGCGGTACCTGCAGCTGGAGGCGTGGATGGTCCTCACCACGGCGATCGTGGTCAGCTGGTGCGTGGTCGGCGGGATCTGGCTGGGCCTGAAAACGCTGTGGGCCCTTGCGCGGGCCGTCCTCCCGCATTAGCTTCCCCGGTGTCGGCGCTGGACTGGGCCGACGCTCTCCTCCTCTGGCACTACCCCCGGCCCAGTGACTGGCGCGCCGGGGGTAGTGTTTTATGGGCTACTGGGACTCCCACCACGCCAGCACGAGCTCCAGCGTGTAGAGGACGCCGACCAGGAGCGCGGGGACAATCAGCAGGAGCAACGTCACGGCGTCCCCTCCTGCCGTTTCCGTTCGGCCTTCTCCTGCCAGTACCGCCGCCAGCGGTCATCATACCGCGCCTTCCGCCGCTTGCGGAGCGTCTCGCGCTGGGCCGGGGTCAGCTGCGCCTCCCGCTCCCGACGCGCGGCCTCGGTCGCTAGTCGCTTCGCCACCTTCCGGGCCTGCACCTCGGGATCGCGGAGCCGCTGGGCGGCCTTCGCGCGGGTGCCAGGGTCACGGAACCCTGGCTGTCTGGTCGGCTCTGGGACCACCAGCGGCACCCCGTCCAGCGTCAGGCAGCCGACCGGGGCCAGCGGGAACCGCGCCAGCACCTTCGCCGTCACCTCGTCGAGACTGGCCCCCGTGACCGCGCCAAGCGGCTTGGGGGGCTGTCCGGGGAGGACCAGGGCCACCGCACTTGTCACCACGGGCGTTACCATGTGGACCTCACATCCAGCCCACGGCGGGGCCGGGAGAGGGTGGCCTTTCGTTCGGCGGCGCGGCGGTCGATCGCTTGCTCATCGTGCAGGGCGCGGAGGCGGGACACCACCCGCCCCCACTCCAGCCGCACCCATTCATCGCCCACGCCCCAGACCGGGGAGTGCCGCGCCCACGCATAGGTAAACGCATCCTCGATGTTCCCGAAGTAGTCCCGCAGCGCATAGGCGAGCTGCCACGCCTCGGTCGTGCGTTCGTACCGGGAGGGGCGGGTGTAGTGCCACCGCTTGCGGCGGGGGCGTTTAGAGGTCGAGGTCATCGGTCAACTCCTCCTCGGGGATGAACCCGTCCCAGTTGTTCGCGTGCGTTTCCAGAATCACCTCCGCGAGTTTCTTCAGCCGGCGGCGGTGATCGGCGGGGATGGGTTCGTCATTCAGGTAGCTGTGGACGATTTTCAGGATGGGGCGCCAGGGAGCCGCCGGGGGGGAGGCGGCCTCGGTCACGGCACGGGCCCCGACTGGCTGTCCGCAAACTCCAGCGCCATCTCCGCGAGCGCGGTCAAGCGGGAGGCCAGTTTGTAGTAGTCGAGCGCGGCCTCTTGGGGGGAGACGGGGACTTCCTCGATCCCGATGTCGAGCCACCCCGCCAGTCGGCGCAGCTCGTCGGCATCGTGGCGGTAGCGGGTCACTAGGCGCGGGTCAGTCATGGGGCATTTCCTCGGTGGGGTGTGTGGTGTAGTCGGCGTAGCAGGCGGTCACGCGCTTCCCTTCGCCTGCCAGCAGCTTGTAGATGCTGTGCTCGTCGGTCGCCTGCATCATCAGGGTATCTTCGGATCGGAACGCATCGGGCCAGCGGAACCAGACCCGGAACCAGCGGCGGGTAGCGGTCATGGTCACATCTCCAGATTCACGGCGTGACCGCCGACCGCATCGACCGCCAGCCGCACCAGTTCCTCGGTGTCTGGCCCCTCGGGGTTGAACGCCCGGAGCGTATGCTCTAGGGCATCAACCGCGATTTCCGGTTCCACCATCGTGTAGGCCGCGTCTCCCCATGTCGCGTGATGCTCCAGGAACGCCTCGGCTTCCTCGCGCTCCTTTTGGGTCAGTTCCAAGTCGTGCAGGATGGCGGACCAGTTGCGGTACGTTAGGGTATGGGTCTGGATCATCGGGCGGTCTCCTCGCACTGGTCGCCGCGACAGATGTAGCGCGGCTTGCCACATATTGCACAGCGCGGCAATCCGTCCAGTTCGTCCCGATGTCGTGCATTTGGCGAGATTTCCACGATATTGAGATCGTACGTCTCAAATGCGCGGTCTACATTCTGCTCGATACAATCGGCAATCCAGTCCGGGCGGTCTTCGCCACCCGTCGAAAGGTCAATCACAATGCGGTACGTTTTCATCGGGCGGTCTCCTCTGCGGTGGTGGGGGTGCTAAATCGTTCGATGAATCGGGCCAGGGACTCGGCACACGCCGCGCAGTAGTCCGGGCGGCGGGGCGTCCGGGTGGACTTGCCACAGGATCGGCACACGGGGAGGGGGGCGGTCATGCGTCGGCCTCATCGGTTGGGGTAAAGTCGCGCACAATCCCAGAGTGTCCACACGTTCGGCAGTTCATCGGGCTATCATCATCCCACTCGACGTTGTGGTAATCTTCCACGCCGCCACTATCCACGACAAATGAGGCGCGGCCCGACACATTGAACCAGCCATCCTCATCGGTCGTGTGGCACTTGGGGCATTGATAGTCACTCATGACGCGAAATCCTCCGGGATGAAGTGGGGGCCATCGGTGAAGGTGTCGGGGTCCTCGAGCGCGTCGAGGGACTCCATTTCGTGCGCGGTCTTATCGCATGCCGCCGACAGGACCAGGGCGTGGAAGTCGTCGCTTTTCCGCACGTTTTTCGCACGGCGACGTAGTTCGGCGGCGACTTCGCGGAGCAAGTCGGGTAACGGGGTCGCGCCGGGGTATAGCGGGGTCGTGTTGTGCATCGGTGCGGTCCTCTCTCTGGGGTGGTGGGGGCGGCGGGAGTGCCGCCCCCGGGTAGGTGATTAGGCGGCGGCAGCGGTCGCGGCGGAAAAGTCGAGCCACGCCGGAACCCCGGTCGATAGCTCCCCGAACCGACACGGCATAATCATGCCGACGCCCTCCGAGCCATCCCACCGCACCACGGCGGCGCGCTCTGGCCCGTAGAAATCGAGCGTGACGGCGGGGGTCTTATACTTTTTCCCGCTCACGTTCGCGGTAAACCGCGCCAGCTTGTCCGGATCGACCGCCACCGCTTGCACCGGCGACCGCTCCCCGAGGGTGCGGAAGATACACCGCCAGTCGGGGAAGGGGCCCTCGACCACTTCCGCCAGGGACGCGCCGATAACGCGATCATAACTATCCAGCAACGCGACAGCGACGCTGGCCCCCGGCGATGCGTCCGCCAGCGTCAGCGTGACGCGCTCGACCTTCTGCGCGGTCAGCTTGCGCGGCTCCATAAAGCGCACAATAACGTCCGCCGACATCCCTTCCAAAATCGCGCCGGGGATTGCCGCCAGCGTGTGCCCATCGGTGGCGACCACCGCGCCCGATGCCTCCAGGAGCACCCCGGACAAGGTGGGGCGGCGGTCCTCCGATGCCACATGCGGGAGGATGCGGCGTAGCGTATCGGCGGACAGCGTAATAACGTGTGACATGTTCGGTTTCCTCTCTCCGGGGATGATGCGCCGGGGGCGGGGTGCCCCCGGTCGCGGGGTGGGGTCAGCGGATCCAGTAGGTGACGCCGTCAAAGTACACGGCGGTATAGTCCATGAGCACATTCCGGGCGGTCGCCTCCCAGTCAATCTCGACATACCACGGCAAGTCTCGCGGGATAACGCCACAATCTTTTAGCATCTCACAGGCGTAGTCGGTGAAATAATCATCACGGATAAGGATTTCCCCGTGGTGCCAGTCGGCAGCGTAGCCCTCGGCCTCGGCTGCTAGTTTCTGCAGGGCGGTAAGCTCGGCGGCATCCTCGGGATATACGGCGGTCCAGGGGTCGCGTTCCTCCCCGCGCTCCCCGTCGTAGGTGTCGCGCTCGGTCTCTAGCTCTTCGATCCGGGCGATGATGTCGCGGGAGTCGTGCGTCTCGCTGCCGTTGTGAATCTTTGTGCGGGGCATTGTCTCTGTCTCCTAGTGTGGGTGGGTGAGTCAACTATACAGCGGGAACGGGGCGGCACAATCGGGGAATCCCCTACAGCCCCAAAATGTCGAGCAGCGCGAGGAAGACGAACGCAAACGTCATCAGCAGCGCGGGCCCGTGGCGGTCGAGCCACGTCGGCGGGTGATCCTCCCGCCGGGGGAGGGGTTCCCATTGTTCCGGGCGCATTATCGGACCCCCTCGCGCCGTTCGCGCCGGAAGATGGCGAGCGCGTCCCGCTGGCTGTAGCCCATATAGACGGCACTATATCCCGGCCCGTTGCCGAGCCACGTTAGGCGGTACGCGCCCGTGGGGTAGAGGCGCTCCACCCATACGGAACCTACTTGGCGTGCTTTCGTCGTCTCGCTGAACATTGTTCCCCCTCGCGTTCGTGGTGCCGGATGCCGTCCGGCTCGGTCGTGCATACCCGCCCCCCGACTTGCACGGGGTGCCGCCTGACGGCGCGGAGCGGGGAGGGGTCAGACTTGCGCTTTCTCCCACGGCGCGGGGATCCGTTCCGCGATTTCTAGCCACGGCGCGAGTGAGCGAAGGGCTGCCCGAAGGTTGGGAAAGATGAAGTCGGCAGATTGAAGGGGCGCGTCGATATCCTTCCACACACATACCGCCACCGCGCCCCGCAACGCCGTCGGCGCGTTCGGTTCTTCCGCTTCCGTGATAGAGAGATGGGAGCCATCCCGGAAATACATTTCCCACGCCGTGCAACCGCCGCCAGTAGACGATAGCGAAAACCCCGTCCGAGTCATAAGGTCCGCTACGCTTGCCCGTGCCATCGGTCAGCCCTCCCCGTCCACAATGTCCACGCACTCAATGTCAACGTCGGCGGCCACCTTCCCAAGTACCGCCGACCACGCCCGAGCCTCGGCGTTGTCCTCATCCTGCGCCTGAATGTGGACGATGACATTGTACGTCACCACATAGTCGCGCATCGGCTTGTCCATTGCATCCTCTCTGTGGATAGTGAAATGTGCGAGACTAGTACCGACCTACGCGCCCCGGCCCATCCTCCCCGGCGGCGTTCGACATATCGTTCCAGCGGTCAATGAAGCGGCACAGATAGTCGAACCAGTCCCGCAACTCTTGCTCATTGTCCGGGCTGTCGAAAATACGCTGCCGCACCTCTTCTAATACTTCATCTGCCGAGTACCTCGGTAGCCCCGTGCGGTCTAGAAAGGCGTCGTACTCTGCGCAAAGTTGCTCCTCTGTCATCTCTTCCCCCTGTGGATAGTGAGCGCGCCGCATCGTGCGGCACGGGAGGAAGATACGACAGGAGACAGGGGGCGCAAGCCTGGAAACATTAAGACTTGATTAAGAAAGCATTAAGGTGCGGTGAGAGGCCTGCCCCCGCCCATCCTGTGTCGCTCGCCCCCGTGCGCGTTCGTTAGCGTTGTGACTTATGTCACATTGTGATCTTTGTCACATTGTGACCTATGTCACATTCCAGGAAACAGGACACCCCGCAGCTCTATGCGTCCTGGAAACAGGACACGCGAGAGCAAGCAAGGGGCGGGGGGAGGGGGGGGTATGCCCCCGGTGCGCGGTGGAGAGTGTCGATCCACCCTCGCACGCTCGACTGGCGCGTGGTACAAGTCAGCGGTATCTTGGGGGCAGGCGGGAGCCAGTGTGGCTGGTACAACTCAACGGAGCGTGGAGATGGCGGACGAGCAAGCGGGCAAGAAAGCAGGCAAGAAAGCGGTGGGCAAGCGGGCAGCCCCGAAGGCGCCGGACGAGCGCGAGGCGATCTTGGCGCAGGTGTTCGAGGGGATGACCAACGGGCGGACGGTGGCGGACACGGCACGCTTGCTCAAGATCAACCCGGGGACGATTCGGCGCTGGATTGCGCTGGACCCCGAGGTGACGGCGGAGTACCAGCGCTTACGGCCGTTGCTGGGGGCGGCGTTGGCCGAGGAGGCCATTCGGGTGGCGCGGGAGAGCACGAGCCAGACGACGGCGATGGACCGCGTGCTGATCGAGACGCTCAAGTGGGCGGCGAGCAAGTCAGCGCCGGCGGAGTATGGCGAGAAGCAAACCGTCCAGCACGAAGGGCAGCAGACGCTACAAGTCAAGGTGCTGGAGGATGACGTGCCGGTGCGGAACGTGAAGGCGCTACAGGCCTCGCGGGAGGCGGCGGTGACAGCGGTGCTGGAGGCAGCCGCCAATGCGCCAATCCCGATTCCGGCGAGAAGCGGGAGCAGCGAGGAGCTGGACTAGGCTCTCCTTGGCGCTAAACGGGCGTCTGCGGGGCAAACGGGGGCGGGGGGCTATCTGGGTAGCCCTCGGCCCCCGATAGCCGTTTATACGCCAATTTCGGCGCAAACGGCGGGGGGTGGGGTGTTTTGCGCGGGAGATGGGGGTGGGAACGTGTACCAGGTTTACATAATCACCGAAATCGGCATTATCTCGCCAACGGCGGGGGCGAGATGAGTAACAAGCGTAGTGTGCTTGTTACGAATCGAGCCAGGAACACTGAGTGTTTACACTCCGTGTTTACTAGTTACTTGTTACTATGTTTACATATAGGGGCCAGTAAACAAGTAACAAGTACCAAGTAGCAAGTACCAAGTACCTGATCACTTCTGCGCAATATCACACGTTCCTCGTTGCTTTCTGGGGGGTGCAGCAGCTACTGCGGGGGTGCACCCCGCTGCACCCCTCAACGACCCTCGGACTGGGTACAAGTAAATTATCGTGAAAGCGAGCAAATGTGCTCCCCGGAACTTTCCGCGCTGACCCCCTTGCGTTTCGAGGGACAGGTGATTATCTTTACACTTGCCGCAATATTCCCGAAAACGGCAGGGCTTCAGGTCCTGTGGCGGCGGATGGGTGGTAGTTTGCTGCCGCGCGGGTGGGGCAACGTAGCATCCCCGCCGCCGCGCCATTGGCTGAACCCCGGTGTGGAGACTGCGTGACGGCGAAACCGAAAGAGGTCAGCGTCCGGCTCCACAAGTTGCATCCCGGTCAGCGCCGCATCGCGGACGATCCGACCCGGTTCCGGGTGGTGATGTGCGGACGGCGGTTCGGCAAGTCGGCGCTGGGGATTCGGTTGGTCTGTGACGCGGTCCTGAAGGGACAGCCGGTGGGCTGGTTCGCGCCGAGCTACAAGCTGGCGCTGGAAGCGTGGCGGGAGTTGACCGACCGGCTGAAGCCGGTGGTCAGCCGGATGAACGAGCAAGACAAGCGGATGGAGCTGGTGACGGGCGGGGTGGTCGAGGTCTGGACCCTGGACAGCCCGGACCCGGCTCGTGGGCGTAAATACGCGCTGGTGGTCATCGACGAGGCCGGCATTGCCAAGGACCTGCTCGACGTGTGGCAGGCGGCCATCCGGCCGACGCTGGTGGACTTTGGGGGACGGGCGCTGATCTTGGGGACCCCGAAGGGACGGCGGCACGGGTTCGTGTCGCTGTTTACCCGGGGGCTCTCGGAGGACCCGGACTGGGAGAGTTTCCGGGCCAGCACGCTGGATAACCCGTACATCCCCGAGGCCGAGGTCGAAGCGGCCCGCCGGGAACTCCCGCCGGAGATTTTCCAGCAGGAGTTCGAGGGTATCCCGACCGACGACGGCGCCAACCCCTTTGGCTTGGACGCCATCCGGAAGGCGGTGGGCGAGGTCGGGGAGCAGAAGCCGGTGGTCTTCGGGGTGGACTTGGCGCGATCGACGGACTACACCGTGGTCTGTGGGTTGGATGCCTGGCGGCGGGTCGTGGTGCTGGAGCGGTGGCAGGCCCCGTGGGCCGAGACGAAGCAGCGGGTGTTTGACCTGACGCAGGGCGTGCCCGTGGTGGCAGATGCCACCGGGGTGGGCGACGCGATTGTGTCGGACCTGCAGCAGATGGGCGCGGATGTCACCCCGCACGTCTTCACCCAGCCCTCCAAGCTCCGGCTGATGCAGCGGCTGATTGCGGCGTTTCAGGGCCACGAGTTGACCATCCCCGAGGGGTGGCTGCCGGTCGAGCTGGAGACGTTTGAGTTCAGCTACACGGCTACCGGAGTCAAGTACGAAGCGCCGAAGGGCTATCACGACGACGGCGTGATGGCGCTGGGGCTGGCGCTGTATGGCTGGGATCGGGTGCAGATGGTCGTCCCGGACCCGTATGTGAAGCCGGCACACTTTGGCAATGATCCGATGCTCCACCCGG
>JACCDG010620020.1_pt1 | contig 40381 bp, 24 predicted proteins | sample 7442471 | NCBI WGS metagenome assembly JACCDG01 (sample SAMN15323444, study PRJNA562643) | freshwater metagenome | isolation source: river surface water | place: USA:Blue River Watershed | collected 2017-08-17 | reverse complement strand
TGGCTCGTAGCTCTGGCTCGTAGCTCTGGCTCGTAGCTCTGGCTCGTTGCTCTCTAGATCTTATCTTGGTTAGAGACAGTAAGTGATTCGGCTCATGCCTCTTGGCTCGTAGCTCTGGCTCGTAGCTCTGGCTCATTGCTCTTGGCTCGTTGCTCTCTAGATCTTATCTTGGTTTATATGAATGTCATTCAAACGTAATAAATAATATAGAATATACGTTATCTGCGATGTCGAAGTTATTGATTTACAGTATTCTATTATTGCGAGTTGTATATGCTCGTAGTTACATTCCTAGTGCATCACATGCCGTTATTGAATATCCGAATGAGATAGTATGTTTAGGTCGATATACTGGATCTTTCCATAGTTATATTTACTATTCTCGAAATGCCAGTACGACTGATGAGTATTATGTGCTTCGAACTGCCTGGTTGATTTCTTATCCTGCTAAGATCCGTTCTGCTCTGGTTAATACCGGAGTATATGTATTATCTGACAATCCTGTCGATAAGTGTGGGTGGACTGTTTTGGGTTTTGGTAAGAATACTTTGGTAGATACTGGTACTGTATTAGTATACGGTAATAAGAGTCGTGATATGGTCTCGTTGGGTTTGCGAGTTCTAGATACTAATTATCCACTTATCGAAATCATATTGTGTTGTACTCCGGTCTATCTATTTATTGTATTCGTATGTTGGGTATGCGTATCTGAATACAAGTCTAATCCAGATACGATCGTCTCATCATCTCCAGTCGAATATTCGACAGTTTCTACTCCGACATCAAATGCTTCCACGGTTGTAACCAGCAAATGGATTGACTCAGAAGTCTAGCATAATACATGTCTTTTTTTTTTGATACAATTATGTATTGATTGTGTTTGTAGTTCATCTCTATAAAGATTATTTAATGCATTAAAAAAATATGATTTATGCTGCCATTGGTGCTTTAATTGCATCGTAGCAGAAATAATGATGTAGTTCAATGTCTTCATATTGGTAGTCCTCAATATTGTCTCTATTGGTCTTTACTAGTATATATGGGAACTGAAGCGGCTCTCTGGCTATCTGTTTGGTTGCTGCGCTGATATGTGTCTCATATATATGCATATCCGCAATCGAGTGGATGATCTCATGCGGTATCATATTAACTCTCTTTGCCATTAAGATCAAGAAGAGTCCTAGACTGCTAATGTTAAATGGTAGTCCTAGAAATGTGTCACAGCTACGTTGTGTCATCATAAGAGATAGATGTTTGCGTCCCTCTTGTTCATGAACCATAAACTGATATAGAACGTGACAGTTGTGTACTGCTATGTTCTGTACGCAGTATGAGTTATCATTCTCCACTTCAAAGTTGTATACCATTTGAGTCTTGGGTTCTAGTTGTTTGATATCCAATATATCAGTTAGCATGTATTGGTGATCTATTATCGCTCCATCTATCTTGCGCATTACGAGTTTAGAGTCGTGTGTGCATATTTTGACTGCTATACCTGCCTTTGCATAGAGTAACTGCAATGACATAGCAAGTTGTTCATTATGTACTGGCATATATTCTTGTCCGTGTTGATCCTTGTGCACATTGTTGGCTCCGTATCCTTTTAAGAACTCATATATATCATGCACCGGTAGATCATACATCCAATACGGCAGATCTTCCTTATCCAGTTCAGTAAGTATTGACCATGCTGGCGGCATAATGAAGTCGGACTGTATTCTGGATTCGCCTGCGTGCACTCGGCGAAGCCGTGGGCATCTGCTTGCCAGATAGTATCCCATCATATACATCGAATCTGCATCTACCAAAGGACGCGAATACACTGTGTCTTTATTGATCTGTACTTCTATGTCTGGATACTCTCTTGTCTGCGACAATGGGGTGCATAGCATATGATATCCTTGTCTAAGTTGTTTTGCTTCTATCCAAAAAGGATTCGTATATCTTGCTGGATTTGTCTCATCTGGTACTCGTTTGGCGCATACTAAAAATGGGTGCTCTTTCGTTGCTTGGATTGGACTCGAGTGAATTGCTGTGTATATCTCAAATATGTGATCTTGGTATTGAGACATCTGCAAGTTGACTATTGGTTGCCATCTGGCTCGATGCGAGTACAGCTCATCTGTCTCATCTACATCCTGTATCATTTTGAATCCTTTCTTGGTAAGTACTGGAGTATCTCTTACGAAGCATGGCGGCAGGCACATCTTATTTAGATCTGACACGTTCCATCCAGATATGATATGGCGTCTGCTATAAGGATTGGAAGTGAGAGACTCTATCACTTGATGCACTTGATCGATTCCCTCTATCGCCATCTGCGGATCGGCCCCCCATCGTCGCCATTGATATCCATAGATTGGTCCGCACTCTCCCTCTGGGTATGTCTCCAATCCTCTATTATCTAGAAATTCTCTAGTTGAGTTTAGTTTCCATATGTTCACCTGTTTGCTTTCTAGTATCTTTGAGTCTGTCTGTCCTCTAAGGAACCACATGAGTTCTTCGAACACTCCTCTGATAAACATTTTTTTAGTAGTGAGCATAGGTATCGAGTACATGTCTTTTCCGTGCTTTCTGATCGAGTGTATCTTGTATTTGAACATCTTACCAAAGACCGATCTAGTGCCCACTCCAGTTCGATCCATTCTCTTGTGTCCTTTATCCATGATTTCTCGCATTGTATCCAAGAGTTGTAACTCCTCTTTATTCCGTTTGGTATACACCATGACATATGCCAATGCCGATAGCGAGTGAGTCTCTTTTACTGAGAAGCCATGTTCTATTGGTTGGTATGAGAAGTACACGTCTGCTCGTCTGCTGGCTGCAATCTGAGTAATGTGAATCTCAGATACCAGATTCAGTTCTAAGAACTGTTTATACAGAGTTGCTCCTCCAATCAGCCACCATATTTTATCCTTGTATGTCTTATTTAAGAATTGTATAGCACGATCTATCGTCGTGAATGTGTTTGTGTCTGGGTATGTTTTGGAAGAAGATAGTACAATATTGATTCTATCAGGCAGTGGTTTACATCCCAACGATTCAAATGTAGCAGATCCCATGACTACAACCTCTCCATTTGTCTTGGATTTAAAGTATTTCATATCATTGGGTTCATTGTACAGAAGCGCATTGTTGAGTCCAATCCCGTAGTCTTCGTCTCTGGCAACAATGAGCTTAAACATTGTATTTGCGTAGTTATACTAGTCAAAAAAAGATCAAGTCTCGTATCTATCTACTTGTTATCTTTGGTCTCTTCATCTGCGTCTGTCTTAAGTAGCTCAGCTAGCAGATCAAAGAGAAAGCCAATTGGCTTGTAGTTCTGTACCTCAACCGGCGTACGTTGACTACATACGGTCAGTGTATTGTAGATGAATGTAGCCTTCTCCTTATCTAGCGAGATGTTGGTATCCGGATCCTTTACATCCTTGATCGAATCGGTGAGTGCATTGAATACAGTACCAACGCTTACATATTCATCTAATACAAACGCTCCCTTCTTACTGAAGAGAACAAAGATCTCTCGAATCTGAGCACACTCGGATGCCTTAAGCGCGATCGACATGTCGACTATGTGTTATAGATATATTCATATTTGATACATGTCTTCAATTGACTAGCAATTTGATTTGAGTATATCTATTTGTTGTTGCATCTCGGCAACTTGCTTGGTCAGCTTTTGAATAGAAGCAACGAGCATAGGTATCATTTCCGAATATGCTAGATTGAGCTTTGCTTTGTCTGGACTAACATATTGATCGTCTACAGTTTCTGTCATCGAGTCATCTGGCGTTATATAGACCATCGATCCATACTGCGTTTTATGTATGTCTTGAGCGATGAATCCATAATGCGTGCGATTGTCCTGTCCTCTCTTATAGGTAAAGCTGACTGGATCTATACTGTTGACGAATTTGAAACTGTCTTCTTGGTCCAGAGACTTGATATTTGTCTTAGCTCTTTTATCTGATGTAACGCATACTGTGCCTCCCACTATTATATTTCCCGTGGTTCTAAGTGAGCATGCATTGGTTGAGCTATCTGCTCTGGATCCAGTCGATCCACTTGAGTTAAGATATCCAAATGCAGATGCTCCTATAGATAGATTAACTGTTCCAAGTTCTAGAGGCAATAATGTATTGGTTGTGTTTCCTATCTGAACAGATCCATTGGACGGTGCGATAGTGAGTCCTCCATTCGAGTTGATCGTCAGAGCTGCGGCCGTCGTTTTGCCAATTGTTAGATTGGACTGGATTGTAGTGTTGGTTCCAGTTGGCGTCGATATCATATTGCCACTCGCATCAACTCCCATGTCTACATATTGAGTCTCAGATCCATCATTCGTATTGCGTACCAATCGAAGCCCATAACTAGAATTGCCTGCATTTATAGTAAGACTGCGAGCCGGACTGCTTGTCTGTATCCCAACATAACCAGTCGTTGCCTTAACTACAAACCGTCTTGCGGACTCAGTGAGAGATTGATTGTAGTTGGTTATAAAGAAGTCAGATGAAGCTCCAGTGGTTGATGAATCTCCAGTCTGTATGTTGGTTCCAGCAGTCGATGTGATCAGCTGACATCTAGTACCTACATTCATAACCAATCCAGTTGCTAGATTGAGAGTCGATGTGAGAGTTCCTAGACCCGTAATATTAGATTGTGGTCCGGCTGATAAGCTACCAGTTAATGTAGTTGCTCCTAGTACATTGAGACCGGTTAGACTCTTTCCAGAATCGAGTACAATAGCTTTGCCTGCAGTAGCAGTACCATATACCAATCCAGATAGAACATTCAACTCGGTAGCTGATGCTGTTACTAGTACACCATTTAGTCTTAGACCCACTGTGCTATTGTTATGACCCGAGATGTTAAAGTTAATGCCTGATGCCACTCCTACCGTGCCAGTATTGCTCGATAGAGCTAAGGCTCCTGAGCTATCTACCGATATGCTACTGAACTGCGGTGCAGTCAGTCCTGTAGCTGAGCTAAATAGAGTTAATGAGTCTGCGCATATATATGGTCTCGGGACTTGTGTGACTGAGTTATCCCATGCCATATAAGACGAGTTGATAAAGCTCTTGACTAGATTATTCTGACTGCTCCATTTTATCTGTAGCGATGAGTTGCTAAGTAGATTTTGGAACTGTATATATATTGGCACCCAGTTCCCAGCAGTCAATGCAATGGGCAATGATGTGTATTCTAGACCAGTTGCATCTCCCCATACATTAAGCACAAGTTTATTGTTGACAAACACTCTACATCTATCGTCAGCGATCGCATAGAAGGTATATGTATCTGTGAACTGTGGCTGTATGTATCCGATGATGTCTAATGAGAAGTATGTATTTAGTCCTCTTGGGTCATAGTTGGTTAGTGATAGTGACTGTATTGTGTCTACGTTGACTACTCGACCAGACACATCTGGGCCAGTTATTTGTCTAATAAGCAGTGCTCCGTAGTTATAGTTATTGAGCGCACCACTAAGCGTCAGATTTGAGATCGTGAAATTGCTTGCCGATAGTGTCGAACAAGAGATGCTTGTGGATGCCAGAGATGATATGCCGGTGATTGCTTTCGATGCGTCTAGAACCATTGCATGCGATGCCGTCGCAGTTCCTGGATTCACTTTGAGATAGTTAAGTTCCGAAGCAGTCGGCGTAACCAGCACGCCTCCTAAAACTAGTCCAGTATCTATTCCATTGTGAGATGGTACAGATACACTATCTGTTGATCCAAAGTTGATCGAGTTACCCGATGCGTCTACTGTCAGCGCTCCGCTGGTGTCTACGACAAATGTAGCTCGGTTGGATGTAGCAGTCGTGCTATTATATATTGCTATCTGATTTTGGATATTATACGTGTCTATGTTATTAGGCGGATTGTTATCCCATGCCAGAAACCCAGATGATATGGTGGCTCTAGTTGTGGATGATGATATCCACTGTACTATCATTTGAGCAGTGGATCCGGCATCACATTGTAGCTGAATGTATATAGGAACGAACTGATCTGCATTCATGAATATTGGTGTACTGGTTCTGTATCCAGATGTGTAGGTCCACGAGTGCAGTATCATTTGGTTGTTGACGAATAGACGTACTCTGGATGTACATTGAATGTAGAATGTGTATGTCTCGGAATATCTAGCAGAGATATAACCAATGAATTCGGTGCTAAAATTATCTGCAAGTCCTCCTGGTTGGAAGTTGAGCACCGATAATGATGATGTTAGCTGAACATCAACTAGGCGTCCTTTAAAGTCCGATCCTGCATATGTCTTGGTCACTAGTGCTCCTGTATTGAAGCTAGATATGATTCCACTTACATTTAGCGACTGAGCCTTGAGTACTGTAGCACTGAGACTATTGATTCCGGTGATCGAGTTGTATGCATCGGTGACCATGCTTTTGAATGCCGATGCAGTTCCTGGAACAACTGAATTGTAGTTTAATTGATTAGCAGTCGCGCTCACTAATGTACCTCCAAGCTTTAACCCAGTGCTTCCTCCATCATGTGATGTAATGTTTAATGCAAGTACCGATGATATATTTGGCTGCGATTGTGTCTGTATCGTGCCAATGATATTAGTTGCTCCTATAGTAGTCAGTCCAGTAATCTGATTCGATGTGTCTGTTATGAGAGCCTTATTGGATTGAGCGACTCCGATAGTGGTATCTAGACTATTAATCATGGCGGCACTTGCCGTTACCAATATACCATTTAGCGCTAATCCAGTTGTCGATGCATTGTGATCTGCAATGTTAAGCGTGTTGACTGTTTTTATATTTGGCTGAGATTGCGTAGACAGCGTTCCGGCAATCGTAGTTGCACTAAGTAGATTTATGCCTACGATGTTCTTAGATGAGTCCAGCAGTACCACTTTATTAGGATACGCATTGCCACTAGCGACTACGAGACTGTTGATCTGATCTGCAGTTGCCGTAACTAGAGTTCCTCCGAGCGAGAGCCCTTGCGATGATCCATTATGATTGTCTATGCTAAGAGTCTTTACTCGCGTAATATTAGGTTGATATTCGGTCTGTAGAGTTCCAGTCAGATTGATTGCAATCAGTGAGTTAATTCCTTGTATATTGCCTGCGCTACTAAGCACTAGTGCTTTAGATCCCGATGCAATACCTTCTCCTACGTTTAGATAATTGAGTTGGTTGGCACTTGCCGTCACCAATACATTATTTAATGCTAGACCAGTTGTAGATGCATTGTGATTGTTGATGTTGAGAACATTGACTGTAGTTATATTGGGTTGATATGTAGTATTAACTGTGCCAATTAGCACATTGGCAGTAAGAGTTGATATCCCCGATATCGAGTTGTTACTACTCGCAATTAACACTTTCGATGGCGACACCACACCATCTGATACATTTAGTTTATTGATCTGAGCTGCTCCTACTGAGATGAGCGTTCCGGCGAGCGCTAGTCCCTGCGTTCCATTGTGATTGACGATGTTGAGTGTATTGACCGATGTGATATTAGGTTGATCTGAAGTCGTGATCGTGCCAGTGAGTGTAGTTGCAGATAGTAAGTTGATCCCCGTAATATTCTTTGCCGAGTTGAGTACCACGGCTCTTGAAGCAGTAGCCACGCCTTCTGAGACAACTAGCTTATTGATCTGTGTAGCCGAGGCAGTAATCAGTGTACCAGCTAAAGCGAGCCCGCTGTCTGTTGTATTGTGTGCCAGGATGTTGAGTCTATTTACAGAAGCTATATTAGGCTGTGTCTCTGTGACTATAGTTCCAACTAGAGAGTCTGCGGATAAGACTCGTATTCCTGATATGTCCTTATTAGCATTCAATACAATTGCCTTAGATGCCGATGCCGTTCCTGGGGATACGGAAGTATAGTTTAATTGGGTTGCAGTAGCAGTAACCAATGAACCAGCTAGCGATAGACCCAGTGTTGATCCATTATGTGTAGAGATGTTGAGTGTATTAACCGTTGTGATATACGGCTGCGTCGGCGAGAACACAGTTCCTAGAATCCCATCCGTTGTGATAAGATTGATGCCTGATATGTTTTTGTTTGAGTCTAGAATGAGTGCCTTACTAGCCTGAGCCACTCCTAATGTTGCTAGAGTGAGTGAGTTGATTTGTGATGCGCTTGCTGTAATTGGCTGTCCATTGAGCGACAGTCCCTTATTGGGCGTTCCATCGTGCGAAGATATATCTAGGTTGGTAGTTGATCCAATGATGATTTTATTATCTGATGCATTGATTACGAGATCTCCATTATCATTTACAACCATTGTCACTGAGTCATCGCTTGCATTGATAAGGGTCAGATGTGGATCACTTGTTCTAACTCTGATTGCTCCATTCAAGTACGAAGGTCCATTGTTGGTAAGAGATTGGAGAGCACTTAGAGAAGTTATGTTTGGTTGTGGTCCGATCGATAGGATGCCAGTGAGCGTAGTAGCTCTGACTAGCGATAGATTAGTTATCTCTCTCGAATCTCCGGCTACAAGGCACTTGTTTGGTTGCGCCACTCCAGGTGTCGTAATGTCAACGTAGTTGATCTTATCTCCAGTAGCCGTAATCATCGTGTCTCTAAGACTGAGAGATGTCTTGATGTTGACTGTCATCAGCTCTGTAATGTTTGGTTGGCTTGCTGTAGTTAACGTTCCTGCGAGTTCTGTCGCTCCTACTCGTCCTAGACCAGACAGATTCTTGGTTGCGTCTAATACAATTGCCTTATTGGCTGTAGCAACTCCTTTCACTACATCTAGATAATTGAGCTCAGATGCACTTACAGTAACGAGCTGGCTGCCTAGATATAGACCCTTACTTACTCCGTCGTGATCAGCTATGTCTACATTCTCTTTAAATGTGGTATATAGAGGTATGGTTGAAGACGTGTCTACTAAGCTAGGTTTAAATATAGCTCCTCCAGAAGACGAAGCGAGTATATCATAAAAATAAGACTCTTGATATGAGAGCCGTAGCGTCGGTCTAGTCGCTACCTTTGAGTTGACTGTGAATTGTGCATTCAAGAGATCTGAGTTAATGCTAACTTGCTGATCTCTATCTATGATCATTCCATATTTATTATCTGTCTTCATGACAATGGCTCCGTCTGGTCCATCATCTATGAGCGATACCGATGTGTCATCGTTTTGTAATATGTTGCCAGCTACTAGAGCCGGTATGCTAATATTGTTGGGAAGAGGAGGATACATGCTTCTAGATACGATATGTAATGAAGCGCAATGTACACTATCTGCCTTCTATATATGCTTAGTTAACTTTCGTTAATATAAATTTAAAATTAGATTACAAGGGTAATATACTCAAGTGAATATACCAGTGGCCGCCTCTCCAGATCCGTGATGCAGTTTGCAGCATCCATCACACTATAGTGTATCTGAGAGGAGTAATCTATGCTAGGTTCTAGATAGAAAGAGCTTTGTGATCGATCCAGTCGAAAGCAAAGTTATTTTTTTGCATTTACTATACAATGAGTACAACAGGACTCTACCCAGTTTCTAAGAAGGTGTCTCTAAACGAGCTACTAACTCCACAATGTCTAGACAAGATGAATGGAGTGATTGGATTAGCGGTTCTCATGGGTCTAATAGAGATATCTGATTTTACTAGAGTAGCAGATGCTATAGACCGAATTGAAAGAAGAGACATCAGACACATCGATCTAGCAGACTGCGTAACGCTCATAGATAGAATACTATCTACAGATAACCAAGAGGCAGAGAACATAAATGATAACCTTAGACATGATCTCATATCAACAAAGCAATTCATACAAACCATATCATATCTAGTTGCTAAGGTCAGACCAAATGCATGTCTACTCATCAATAATCAATACTTGTAATAGATATAGATACTATGGAGTACTGACATAATGTGCTACCTAGTTGATTCGCCTACATGCACGCGGATGCTGCCTAGTTGAAGCCTTGCCCACGGCTTCGCCGAGTGCACGCAGGCGAATCAACTATATTCTCTTTAGGCTGCGCGGATGCTGCCTGGTTGAAGCCTTCAACTATATTCTCTTTAGGTCACGTGGATGATACCTAGTTGAATCCTTCAACTATATTCTCTTTAGGTCACGTGGATGCTGCCTGGTTGAAGCCTTCAACTATATTCTCTTTAGGTCGCGCGGATACTACCTGGTTGAAGCCTTCAACTATATTCTCTTTAGGTCACGTGGATGCTGCCTGGTTGAAGCCTTCAACTATATTCTCTTTAGGTCGCGTGGATGCTGCCTGGTTGAAGCCTTCAACTATATTCTCTTTAGGTCACGCGGATGCTACCTGGTTGAAGCCTTCAACTATATTCTCTTTAGGTCACGCGGATGCTGCCTGGTTGAATTGCATACGTGTAGTAGATAGAGATGTGTATGAGTATTAAAAAAATTATAATGATTGTATCATGAGGATGATATCATGCAGTTGCTGTTTATCTATGATGTATAGCATTGCTTGATTAATTCCGTAACGTCTAGTCTTGTCAACTCTTGGTTTAGTAGCATCTATCATATACCATAGTATGACTTCGTCTATTCTGTTGGTCGATATATACTTTTGAACATAGCTAACTCGTTGATTGATTGTTAGACTAAGATATGCTTGGTGTTTGGCAACTGTTATCATAGATCGTGCCCATGAACCAAGTAGATGAGTTGAGTGTTTATTTCTTTGGCAAATGATATTAGCTAGGACGGATCTAAGAGTCATTCTGTGTTTCTCTCGTTTCCACCATTGTTGTATTTTTTTGGCTAATTGGTTTAGAGCAATTGTTCGATGTTTACGACTGATGTTGATCTGATCTTGTATTGGTAGATACGATACTATCATATTTACGCACACGACTTCGTCTAGTACATGCATGCCAATCGGTTCTTGATGTCCATTTAGTCTTTTGATAGTTCCATGAGTTTCGATTGCATGGATTCGAGTTCCGACTTGTCTACCTTTACTGTCCATTCTATATACATTTGTGTGTGCTTCTTTAAGAACTTAAGTTTGACTTTGTAGTTCATTCGTTCGAGTTCCTTTACTATTGCGTAGTAGATATGAGTTTGCATTTCCATGTTCGATATGTTTTCATCTGGCGAGTGGAAGTTGATTGGTAGCTTGATATCTATCTTACTCATTCCTATCGCATGTGCATCTACGATTATAGAATTGATACGGTATAGCAAGTCCTTTACTTGATTGTTGACTTCGACTTTGAATCCTGCGCCCTTGCGGAGCTTGTCCGCATTACTCAGAATCCCAGCATAATCCATCCTTCTATATTATGAATCTCAATGTTCAGATGATTTGAGTATCGCCTCGACTAGCTTCTCAAGATTGGATAGCCGAGCTCGTAGCTCTCTATTCTCGCGAATAAGTCTCTTTTGGTTCTGGGCTAGAATAGGGATCACATAATTATAGCTCACGTTAAACTTAACTCCCTTGGGCGATATAACTCCACTACTATCCTTCTCATACTCCATCGACTCATCTGGATCGACTCCAACGAGTTCTCCAAAATCATTGCTCAATAGATCTTGAGCAATATATCCATAAGAGACTTGGCTATCTCCGTTCCGCCATTTAAACTTTACTGGCGTTGTAGTCATAACGAATCGTTCGCAGAATTCTGAATCAAGATTTGTAATGTCTCGTTTCGCTCTGCGATCTGATGTTACGTCGACTGATTGTGTACATAAAATTCTACCTAGAGCTCTGATGCTATAGTTGTATACAAAGGTGCTTCCAGCCGCTAGAGTTCCGTGCCCATTTGAACTGTTGTTGTATGCATAGGCCGAGTTGAAGTTGAAAGACGTATAACCGACCTCGATAGGCAGTACTCGATTTGATGTATTGCCTATTGCTATTTTATTTATAGTACTCTCGGATGCGGAGATGTCTAGTTTGTAATCTGTAGATATAGATGATAGTTGAGTCTCTTGATTGCAGTCAAATTTGACCGATATATCTCCACATGACAATTTAAGACATTTACCATTTGACTGGGACTTGCTTTCCAGTTGATACTCTGGATTGGTGATGCCAACGCCTAGGTAACCGCTAACATTAAGCGCAGATAGAGTTCCTACTGATGTTATCTGCGGCTGTGCCTGAGTTCTAATTGTTCCATATAGAGAGGATGCAGATAGATTGTTGAACCCTTCTAAATTGAGACTATTATCTACGATAAATAGTCTATCGGCCTGTACAGTTCCTATTGATGCGCTATCTGCTCCCATGCTACCCAAGTCAAGCAATTCGCCATTGAGATAGATCTGTCCATCTATGTTTAAATCGCCACCGATGGTGCACGAGTTCCCGATACTGATTTGACTATCTGAGATGATGGACGATGTATTCAATCCAGACTGACATACGGCAGTATTGATCATAGTCGTTACTCCTGAGATTGATACATCGCCATTAAGATACGATCGACCATTTACCACAATTGCATTTCCAGTACTCTGAGTCAGAATAGTATTTCCATTTACTTGAAGCGAGCTCAATGTTCCTAACGATGTAATATTGGGCTGATCGGCCTTAGTTATTGTTGTCTCTAAATTGGTTACATCGAATCCAGTGAACCCAACAATAGTACCACCGTCAAGTACAAGATTGGTGCCTTGAGATAGACGCACGCTTTGACCGGACGGCGCTAGATATAACTCTCCGTTAAGTACTCTCATAGAACTAGAGCCACCGTTGTTGCCATACATCTGAATGCAGTTTCCAGATGTACTAGATATGATGCACTTATACGAGCTAGAATACTCGGTGCCAATACGCACCGATCCATTTACATCTAAAGAAGACAGTGTTCCAACGCTCTGTATGTTAGGCTGAACGGTTGTGGTGAGAGTGCCCGTAACAGTCGATGCTGCTATTGCTGATAGGCCTGATATACCTCCACTTCCAGTGAATACGAGTGATGTTCCTGGCGATAAAAGAACTCTATTTGTATTAGTACAACCAAGCGTAAGATCTCCGGCATCGGTAATGAATAACTCGGCTGATCTAGAATCTCTGCTAATTTTGATCGCGCTCTCGGTTGATGTATGTATTTCAAATGGAGTAGATGGATCAGTCGTTCCAATACCAAGCGATCCACTTGTAGTAATTCTAGATAGATGACCCAATGATGTGATGTTGGGTTGTGCTGCAGTCAAGATAGTACCAGAAACAGTTGTTGTTGTTAATGTTTGAGAGCTGATAGTTCCAGTTACTATCAGAGATGATAGAGTACCGATCGATGTGATGTTGGGTTGAGCCGATGTCAATAGAGTACCTTTCAATGTCAATCCTTCGATCGCAGATGAGCACACAATAGAGCCAGCAACAGTCAAGGATGATAGAGTACCGACAGATGTTATATTGCTCTGTATTGGCGTCTGGAGAGTACCAGTTAAAGAACTAGATACTATCGACCCAGCTGTAACCGAGGAAGTAACGTTGAGCGACGATAGAGTTCCTAGGGCTGTAATATTAGTCTGTACCGCAGTCTGTATCGCTCCGCTGATAGATGATGCTATAACTGAAGTTGCAGTGACTGTATTTGTTACATTTAGAGATGATAGGGTACCTAGTGATGTGATATTTGGTTGCGTTGGCGTTTGTAACGTGCCTGTAAGAGTTGATGCTAGGAGTGAATTGGTCGTGATTGTATTTGTAACGTTTAGAGATGATAGTGTTCCTAGAGATGTTACATTTGGTTGAGCGGCAGTTTGGAGCGTTCCAGTAAGAATCGATGCTGCGATTGCATTTGCGGATACTGTGTTCGTAACGTTTAGAGACGATAGTATTCCTAGAGATGTTACATTTGGTTGAGCGGCAGTTTGGAGCGTTCCACTTACGTTCTGTGCAATTAGTGATCTGACTCCAGTAACATCTCCGTTACTCATTCGAATAGATGTTTCTGATCCAGTAAGTATGTTCCCAGAAGTAGATATTACTAGATCCGATGAAGTCGTTACTAGCAGATCGCAGAACTGAGATGCCGCTCGACTCAGTCTGATGCATCCGCCTTGTTCGTCTCTGATCTCTACTCTTCTATTAGACGTCGATACGCCAACTAGAATTTGAGATGATACTGATAGGTTGTTTAGCACTCCAACATCTGTAATATTTGGTTGACTGGCTGTTTGTATCAAGCCAGTAAGTCTAGATGCAGTTATACTTGCACACTCGAGTGACGAACTTGAGCCGCCGACTATGAGAGACTTATTAGTTCCAAATAATACAGTAGACCCAGCTGGGACCAGATTTAGATATCCAGATGTGTCAGTATAGATATCGCTCTTCATTCCTCCCGTATTGAGTCTCAGTACTGCTGGAGTCGTAGCTCTGTAGATCTCTAATTTGGCAGTTGGAGACTGTGTGCCTAAACCAAAATCTCCTTCGATCGAGAGAGATGTCAGGTATCCTAGAGATGTTATGCTAGGTTGTGAACTAGTGCCGACGATACCATATATATTGCTTGCAGAGAGTGTCCCAACGTTCGTAATGTTCCGATTCGCGTCCAGTAACATATATCTCGAAGCGGATGCCTGACCAGCAATTGAGTTGAGAGAGTTGAGTTGATCTGCGGTTGCTGTTATCTCCGTTCCTCTAAGCTTAAGCTTTGATGTAATGTTGATATCATTGAGCGTTGTTATATTTGGTTGAGATGCAGTAAGTAACGTTCCAGATAGTTCGGTCGCTGTTATTTTGGTTATGTTTGATATACTCTTATTAGCATCTAGAACCATGCTTCGCATAGCTGTACCCGATCCGGGCACTACACTATTATAATTCAACTGAACTGCAGTAGATATTACTAGAGAGCCATTCAGGCGAAGACCTGACGAAATGCTATTATGATTGACTATATCTAGATCCGAGTTTGCAATAGACAGTGTCTGTCCATTAGTATTGATCTGTAGGTCTCCCTCCGAATCAAGACTGATTGTGGATGTTGTATTCGCATCTCTAACAATCGAAATACAATTACCGTTACTTGCTGGCAAGATCACCAATCGCGAGTTAGGTATGGACGATGCGTTTGGATCTCCTAGTATAGTATTCTGAGATGGAGTAACTGTCAGAGCTGTTTGGTTTTCTGTAGTAAGTACCACACTAGACTGACCAGATGAATTGGTTTGGACGATGACAGATGAGTCATTACTCACAATCGAGTCGCCACTGCCACTTCCAGATCCAGTGCTAATTCGCGTAGGAAGAGGCAATTTAAATAGCGACATGATGAAGCAGTAAGTTCGTCTATATATTACGACAGCTATAATCAGTCAAAAAAAGGACAAGATTATGATAATGAACTCATCTAAGCATCCAAAGCAAAGATGATATACTCCCATGTATATGAATTGGCCCATGATGAGATATTATCTATACGACTTATTGTTAGATATACATTATTCGCATCCTTACTATCTATAGTCCAACCAAAGCAATCATTATTAGTACTTGATTTAACAGGCCAACATATGAAACGATATGTAGTAGCTGTAATTGCTAAACTATGAGTAACTGTTTTTTTAAGATAGTTAGTACTACTACCAGATACAGTAAATGATCCATACTTTACTCCACTAACTGTATCAGTTGTAGACATACCACTATTTGCTCTTAGAGAGGGAGCAGTTAAATCTCCTGTAAACGTAGCAGTTGAACTACCTAATTGTAAAGCTATATTACCTAAACTAGCTGTAGTTGCCTGTGTATAGAAATAATGAGCAGTTTTGGTAAAGTAATAAGTACGAGATGAATTTGCTCCAAATCCATAGAAATCACTACCAGATATAGAAAATAAAGATAATATGCGATCTCTTGCAGTTGCACCCATATCTAATGCATATGATGGAGATGCATTTCCAATTCCTACATAGCCATCACTGGATATAGTCATTCTATCATTACTATCTAGATAATCGCTATACAATTCATTAGTTGCAAACGTTTGAAATCGTATCTCGGCTGCTCTCAATCTAATACGATCAGGACCTGCTGATGTCGATACATCATTACCTTTAAATAGATATAACTCTGACTTATCAGATCCACTATACAGACGTTCTGCAATCACTGTATGGTTGGTACTTAGATCTCCAGTAACACCTGTGAATCGAAGTAAGTTTTCGCTTGCTGATCCTCCTAATACTAGATCGCCTACAATTCTGGCACTTGCTCCATCTACATATAATCCCCAAGAGTTGGTTATTGTCATATTGGTAGATGCAATAGGTGCTCCTGTGATATATAGAGTCGATGCATTGGTCGTAGTGACTGATGTATTGGTTGCTGTTAGTGTGGGAGGATATATAGACATGAGTGATTTCATGATACTATCAGTACCTGATGCTGCAGTAAATGTATTATTTTTTGTGTTTGCAACTAGTTTTAGATTAGTGAATGAGTCTATGCCAGTGTAACTGTTGGTAGATAACGAACCAATTGATACATTTTTAGATACAGTCACATCGAAATCTGTATATGCTGTAGATCCTCCTGATGATCCTTTTACCATAATGCGACCATCTGACAGCACAGATAAGCGACTGATATTAGTGGATTTGAAATCTAGGTCATTTGCACTTATAGTTCCAATAGACATCGAACCGGCACTAGTATGATACATACCAAATGTACTACCTCCACATGACGAGTAATATGAATTGCCTGATGCTGTTAGTGTTGTGTTGATCGTGTTAGATGCGTTTAGCGTACCAGTAATATCTAGATTGTATCCTGGACTTGAGTTGTTAAGTCCTACATTGCCCGATGACTGTATATAAAATCTGTTAGTGCCATTTGTTTGTATAGCTAGATCATTGGCAGTTGATGTACCAATCGTAGCAATACCGTTCAATGTATGATTGACCTTGAAGGTGGACGTTCCACATACGGACATAATGGTATCGCCAGTAGTTGTTCTAGTAGATCGGATCAATGTATTTGAGTTGATTGTGCCTCCAACATCAAGTATGTATGATGGAGCAGTAGTTCCAAGTCCAATACCAAAGTTACCACTGCTTGATAGAACAAGTCTATAACTTGTGTTAGTAGTATCATATACATAGAATGAACTCGCAAGTGTAGCATTTGCAGATCCTCTGGATCCTATCTCATATACAGATCCAGTAGCTGCATTTAGAGTGAGAGATGATGTTGATGATGTAGATGTGTTTGTAATCGTAGCTAAGCCAGTAGTAGAACCAGATACAGATAGACCAGTAAGTGTTCCCAGAGATGTAATATTGGTTTGAGATGCAGTCTGCAAAGTACCATATATGCCGCCGCCTACATACATTTTAGCCGATACTGCAGCACCTCCAGTAACTGTTAGAGTTCCGCCTGCAGTTGTGCTAGTTGCATCCGTTCCTAGAGTGAGTGACACTGCTCCAGATGATGTAAGGCCAGTGAGCGTTCCTATAGATGTGATGTTAGTCTGAGATCCAGTCTGTAAAGTGCCATATATGCCACCGCCCACATACATCTTAGCTGATATAGCAGCACCTCCAGTAACTGTTAGAGTTCCGCCTGATGTCGTGCTAGTGGCATCTGTTCCTAGAGTGAGTGACACTGCTCCCGATGATGTGATACCAGTGAGTGTTCCAAGAGATGTGATGTTGGTCTGAGCTGCAGTCTGTATAGCACCATATATGCCGCCGCCCACATACAGCTTAGCTGATATAGCAGCACCTCCAGTAACTGTTAGAGTTCCTCCTGATGTTGTGCTAGTGGCATCCGTTCCTAGAGTGAGTGACACTGCTCCAGATGATACTAGTCCAGTGAGCGTTCCTAGAGATGTTATGGCTGTCTGCGATGCTGTCTGTATAGCACCATATAGATATGTCGATGTGAGTGCATTGATTCCACTTACATTACTCGATGCGTCTAGTGATAGTACCTTGCTAGCTGCAGCTGTGCCTAATGTGATTCCGGATAGAGCTGATATAGGAACCAAAACTCCAGATAGATAATAGCTAGATGCATTGTGACTTCCGTTCACGTCTAGTCTATATCCCGGGACTGATGTATTGATACCCATGTTTCCGGATGAGTCTAGAACCAATCTCATCGTAGTTGCCGATACATCATATACATACAATCCATTGACTGCTCCAGATGCATTTGTCGATCCTCTAAGTCCTAATTCATATGATCTATTGTCGTTCGTGAATTGGATATTGGCCGTGGATGATGCTGTAGTATTGGTTATTACGATGCCATTAGCTGAGCCACTGACTGCAAGTCCTGTTAGTGTGCCAAGTGATGTAATGCTTGGTTGAGCTGCAGTTTGGATGGTTCCTGATATGTTGGTCGCAGTTAGATTTCTAAATGTCGATATGTCTCGATTAGCATCTACAACTACTGCCTTTGATGCCGTCACAGTACCTTCTGTCACTCCTTGTAGTTGAATTGCAGTAGCATTGTCTAATGCGGTTTGAATATTTGTCCCATTGAGAATTATCGTAGCGACGGATAACGAGTTGATGCCAGATACATCTTTAGTTCCATTGAGTACTAGAGCCTTGTTGGCAGTTGCCGTTCCTGCTGTAATGGTTTGCAATGGAGCAATTGTTGTATTGATTGTATTTAGTGTAGTACTCAGATCGGAACCATTGAGTACTATGGCACTAGAAGATAACGATGAGATGCCTGATATCGTACCAGTACTACTCATTACTAGAGCTTTGCTATTGGAAGCAGTGCCGGGAGTGATGCCAGATAGATATCCTGCTTGATCTGAACCGATTGAATTGCCTCCAATAGATATAGAACCACCAAGACTAATCGATCCGCCGATACCGACGCCACCAGTAACTACAAGAGCTCCACTAGTAGTACTAGTAGTGGATGTGTTAGCTGTGATGCTTGTAGTCCCAGATACAGTCAAGCCAGTTAGTGTTCCTAATGATGTAATAGATGTCTGCGTTGGTGTTATTATGGTTCCAGATAATGATCCGCCGGTTACGGTTCCGGATGACGTTATATTGCCAGTTACATTTACGGCTCCTCCGATACCAACTCCTCCAGTAATGATAAGTGCTCCAGTTGTTGCTGAGGTTGATGATGCATTAGATGTGATATTAGTTGTTCCGGAGACAGTCAGTCCAGTCAATGTTCCTACCGATGTGATGCCTGTTTGGGCTGGCGTAGCGATCGCACCATATATGCTCGTTGCTGTTAGAGATGTAATCGTAGCTATCTCTCCCGATGATCCAAGCACTAGAGCCTTGTTGCTTGCCGCAGTGCCAGCAGTCACTCCAGATAGATAACTCGCGCGAGTTGAGTCGACGCTAGATCCTCCTATAGACAATGTGGTTCCAATATATACACTCTTGGCGAATGAGCCTCCTCCAGCGACCGTTAGTGCGCCTCCGTTAGTTGAGCTAGACGCATCAGTAGCATTGCTGATCGCTACTCCTCCTTGTGTGATTATTGATCCTGTCGACGATGAAGATGATGCGGTCGAGTCTATTATCGTGAGTTTATTTACGGACATGTTTGCTTTATCTATGATGTCCATAGTACTTGTACTATCCGATGCTACGAATGCCGGCATAAAGCTCTTGGAGCTCTCTTGCCATATGAATGTCGTGAATGGCTTATTGTATAGATTGATGGAAGTGCCATTGGCAGGAGTAGCAGTCATTGCACTGCTCAGTGTTGCAACTCTAGTTGTTCCATCGTACGAGGTAATCTGGCGTACGTTGTTGGCCGCAGATCCGCTAGTTATCTTTATCCACCAATTCTTATAGAAGTCATTATTGGTATTGACTCCAGTCTGTAGAGTGACTGTCGTTGCGGTGGCTGCAGTTACCGTAGTGCTGAGTTTCTCAGTATCGGAGACCACATCTCCAGTACCAGAGTTATTGTCTGTCTGATATCTATGTATCATAATGCCTGAGTCCTTGCCACTGCCAGAAGGCCCAGAGTTCAAAATCAATGTATTATCTGACACAGACATGGAACTAGAGTATACGGTTGTAGTAGTTCCGCTTACCGTTAGATTGCCAGATATAATAGTGTTGCCACCGACATATAAATTCTTGGCAATGCCTACACCGCCCGCAGTTATAATTGCTCCGGTAGATGTAGAACTGGAATCAGTTGTACTAGTGCTTGATATAGATCCAGAGACATTCAGTCCAGTTAGAGTTCCTAGACTTGTAATAAGTGACTGAGATGGCGTAGATATTGATCCGTATATTCCAGTACCAACATACAGCGTCTTAGCAATGCCAACACCTCCTGCTACTATTACCGATCCAGTACTAGATGATGTGGAATCGGTAGTAGAGTTTAGCAACACTCCTCCGCTAACTGCTAATGAGGTAAGTGTACCAACTGATGTGATGCCAGTCTGTGTTGCAGTGCCGATTGCTCCTAATATAGTTGTAGCTCCGATTGATCCAATGCCGGTGATATTACTCGATGCATCTAATATAAGTGCCTTAGATGCAGTTGCAGTCCCTGGTGTAACTCCAGATATGTATCCAATTGATGTTGTAGAGAAGGTAGATCCTGCTACTACTAGCGTGCCAGTGATCGATAGGTTTCCATTAACGCTTAGTCCAGTTAGAGTTCCGACTGACGTTATTGCTGGCTGTGCCGGAGTAGATAGTGTTCCTCCTAAGGTCGATGCTTCGAGTGTCGTGATCCCAGTAATGCTCTTAGCCGAGTCTAGAATTAAAGCTTTTGAGGCCGTAGCTTGTCCTGCTGTCACATTTACGTAGTTGAGCTGTGTCGCTGTAGATGTGACTAATGTATTGTTAAGGAACAGCCCAGCAGATGCTCCATTATGTGATTTGATATTAAAGTTCGAAGATGTATTTATCTCATTTCCACTAGATCCTAGCGTTAGCTGCCCGCTAGAGCTGAGATACATGGTAGCTACATTGGACGTGCCATTATATCTAAGAAGAAGACAAGACCCATTTGCGCTGTTGATGTCGAGTTGCGCGGTCGGAGACGAATGATTGATTGCTATATTAGAATATGGATCTATGTACATGCTCTTCTGTCCTCCGGTTGTTACTAGCACTGAACTAACTCCGACATCGCTGTCTAATACTAGAGATGTGAGTTGAGAGTTCAAAGATGATCTCGATATTGGAGTCAGCGCCGACCCACTCAATGGCAATGTGTTTGTCGACATAGCTCTCTATACGAGTGTTGAAGTTGCCCAAATTGATACCCAAGCTATATATATCCAAATAAGATTCATTTAAAAGAATCCACCGATCAATATAGCTCGATCCTTATTTTCGGTATCTAGCAAATTCAGAGAAGTGTAGACAGATTACCCATAATAATGACGGAAGAAACTCTATATGCAATCCCAACAACGCCTACAATAGCTACACCATCCTCGCTAGCTCTATTCGTATCTGAAGCAATTGGTATGTTTGTATTTATATATGGATCGATCTCCGCAGTAAACTACTATGTACTTAGTGCAGTAACATCGAGCAGCGGAGTTGATACATTGGCTGTTGCTCTATGTTTTGGCATGTCACTCACTGCTGGCATCTGTCTAGCCAAGACTAGTGGAGGACATCTAAACCCATCTGTAAGCGTTACAGTGTTCTTCATCGATAGAAAGTTGAGTGTATTGGAACTCATGGCTTACATCGCCGGCCAAGGGTTTGGAGCCATTATTGCCGGTCTCTTGGTTGCTGCTCAATATGTAAGCTGGATCAATAACATTGATGAGTTCAAAAAAAATGAAGTCCTTGTTGGAATGTATGGCACAGTCAAAAATTCGAATGTATCTCTTACATCTGGAATCCTAGATCAGTTCGTAGGAAGTTTCATTCTCATGTATGCGATCCGAGTGATCCCTAATTCTAGATACAAACCATTTATGGTGGGAGCGACTTTGACGGCTCTTGGTCTATTGATGCAGACAAATGGATTTGCGTTCAATGGATGGCGAGACATGGGGCCTCGAATTGCGTCTACTACAATCTTCGATTCCCTTCCCTTCACAGTTGCCGATCATTGGTTCTGGGTTCCTCTTGTGGTTCCATTCCCCGCCATGTTGCTAGCTGGAATTACTTCTACTTATTTGTAACTTCATGTACCCGTTTGATGCCTCGTTTGAAGTATGATTTGATTCCAATTCGAGGTTTATTAATCGTTTGTATTTTTTTGCCTCGAATATTCGACGAGCTATTAGCAACCACCTTGTTAGATAAATCATCTAGTTCTTGCTTGATCTCGCTCGAGCTAAATAGCTTCTGGTATTTAGTTTTGGTGTACATGATAGTTCGACGCTTCAGCTTATACATCCGTAGATCATGTATCAGATAGTTATACTCCTCTATCTTCTCTATCATTACTACCGCAGCCAAGCGAATTAGAGTTAGCTTAGACTCATTTCGATACTTGTCGGGGTCTAATCCAGAGCTGTCAATAAGGGCATCGACATCGGTTCTATGAAATATATAATCCATCTCGTTTCCCATATTAGCATCGTATAAGATATTTGGCATTGTTTCTCGATCATCGGTCACGGCGCCAGTATCCACACGATCTAGTTTGAATTGGAACTCAAACATAGGAGGCCGTAGAACTACTCCAACTATATTATACATTCTCATCATCTGACAATTGTACAGAAATACATGGTCTGCATTGAGAGGATCCCAGGCCAATTCAGCTTTCATCCCTTCGTACGTAAACGAGGGCTTCTCTGCTCTAACCATATATCTCATGCTATTAGTGATTTGTGTGTTTATGTAACACACTTCATACAGAGTTGGTAGATATGTGTAGATATACGGAAGAATGAAATATAGGTCTCGGAACTCATCGTAATTAGAAATGCTGTCGAGCGAATACTCGTCTGAGCTATTTGGCTTACGTTTAATGTCTATCGGCACATATGTTAGAAGCTCACTCAGATGTGAGTCGATGTACGAATCGCTAGATAGCTTAGCAATGCGATCATTCAAAAGACGAATACGATTGATTAGTATAGATACAATCGGCCGACTAGAATATGATGATATGTAATCGTTACTAAATTTGTGGATGTTCTTGTAGAAGAACTCTATGTTCTTGTAGTATGGAAATACAGCGTATTTAATCGCATTGGTAAATAGGAGCTCATCCCATATTCTAGATGCATAGAAGTCTACTTGCTCCAACCGCGCTAGTTCTCTAGCTAGCTTGGGGATATCAGATCCTGCCTCTATCATAGATTGCGCATATGCCTCTTTATTGGTTAATGATGTTATTACTTCTAGATATTGTTGCGTTATTCTATACACTACTTGCAGATTGATTAAAGATGGAGATAATGATTGTATATCGTATCTTATGTAGGTATATGCATTTCTGCGTCGGTATCTAAGGTATTCTATCTTATCTAGAGCATCTAGTTTGATTCCTCCAATGCCGTTGTACTGATCACGCACAGCATCGAACGAATGCGACTCTTTTATCTCGTGTATGATCGAGTTATTATATGTCTTGTATATCTCATATGTCTGAGCCACGTACACTACGAGTCTGCTCGCTATGTAATTTAGCATCATGCCTAAATGCTTATTAATATAGAACACGTAGTCCCGCCCATTTAGGTCTTCTGGAATTGGGTTGTATATGCCGAGCACTTTGATAGTAGAATCCAATTTGTATAACTCATCATTTCTATCTCGAGTAGATACAACATCTCGATATATGTACTTCCAGACATCTGTTAATGTTATTTTAGCGATGGATGATTTAAAATATACCTTCCACTTTCCAATCTCGATAGCATGTCTAGGATCCAGACTAAATAGCTGATCGATTACTAAGTCTGTAGCTTCGTAGTAGAGAGAGTAGAATGTCTGTATTATAGATATCTCTGGATCGCTTATATTTTTGGTGCTGAATCCGTACTTCCAATTATGAGGGATTTGATTAACTGGCTTGGACATGTCTAATCCATTTTTCTTTGTATAGATGTTAATATGATTCTCAGATTCCATCGTAGCAATGTCCCATAAGATAATACTATTAGATAGATATGGGAAGTTTAATAGCATCTGACTACGATAGGTTATGTACTTGGGAATTGAATTATATGTAGCATTTAATATTGTTTTAGGTGGATAATAACTAATTTTGCTGTTTGGAATTAGATCCCAGAACAATATGTCTGGTATATTTTGATTTGCATTAGGTACCACAGACATCGCGAAATGACCTATATTGGATCAATTAAGATATATGCGATGTGTCTAAGAATTAGTGCTTGATAGCAGTGGATCAATTGGAGCTGTAGATGATAATTTGATATCTGTAATATTACTTGGCTGATTGAGGTTAATTGCATTGATTTTGTTAACTAGACTTCTTTTGAAGTCTCTGAACTCGGCCTCTACGTCGAACAGTTCCTTTTTAATCTTCTTATTATCCTTGCCAAGTCTGTCTATAATTTCTGTTCTTTTTTTGATGCAAATCTCCTTTAGCGCTATTTGATATTTGTAATAGTAGCACTCTATTCTCTTCAGTAGATATATATACTCTACATATGGGTTGGGCTTATTATCCTTAGACACTGACGTGATCAGCATGATCTTAAATATTTTAGGCGTCAGTATGTAGTTTTTGTTCGCGATCATCGTTGTATCTTCATTGAATGATATATCATAGTCGATCGTGTAGTCAAGACCTTCAGATGCATCGAGGGATTGTAATAATTGCTGTATGTCTGATACGGTATCACTGGCAATCACTCCGTACTTATACAACATCGATCCATCTATAAAGAATTCATCTTCGTGATTAATGAGGGTTAGATATAGCTTCATGAATGCTACATCTATTGATTGTCCTGAGTTGTCTACTACAGTCGCGAAATATGTGTCAATCAGAATATCATCATTGCTGCGGATCAATCGATTGTTATATGATTTTAAATATGAGATGCTCATCTTACCGTAAGTGTCTGTATATTAAACAAAAAAAATATTTAGAGACGAGATTACGCAGAACAACTCTCACATACTTCATCCTCCACCATAGTAGTAGAAGCATATGATACTGTGCTCGATCTGCCTGGTGTCTTCAGTACATTGATTGGCTTAGATACATTTGGCATAAGCTTCTTGCCAGTGTTGATTGCTTTGACTCTAAGATAGTAAGAGCTGGTCTTGAGTCCTAGCTTCCAAGAATACAGATGCATCTTAGTGAGCTTGCTTATGGTCGGATCAACTACGAATCTGTTGTTGCTGGACGATTGGCAGATGTATGCCTCTCGGTCGGCGCACATCTCGACGAATGAGCTGATCTGATACTCGAACACGGTTTTAAACACTTCTCGAATTTGCTTTGGTATGTACTCAATATTGTGTACCGATCCATTGTTGTTGATTATATCTTGCTTGACCTTATCATTCCATAGATGTAGTTGCTTGAGCTTGCGCACTAGATGCTTATTGATTACTTGGAAGCGACCGGATAACGTACTACGCGTGTATACATTACTCTGAGGAACCTCAACTGACTCAGTATGTCCAAGAATAATGCTAGTGCCTGCCGTAGGCATCTGACATAGTAGAAGCGAGTTGCGCAGTCCATTGCTCTTGATCTGATCCTTGAGTTCTCCCCAATCCCATAGCTGACTTGATGGCGTGACGTTCCATAGATCAAACTGGAGTACTCCCTTTGCAGTCATCGATGTATCAAAGTTAGGATACTTACCATCTATCTTGGCTAGTTTGTTGGATGCAGTCAATGCTCCATAATAGATAGTCTCGAATATGTGTCTGTTCATCTCTCTCGACTTCGGCGAGTCGAATGGCTCTCCCATGATCATGAACACTTCAGCCAATCCCTGAGTTCCAATTCCAATCGGACGATTGTTGGCATCGCTATATCTGGCTTCTTCGATTGGGTACTTGTTGTTGTCTATGACTTTGTTCATATTGGATGTCACGGTCTGCGTAACCTCCATTAGCTTTTGATAGTCAAACTTGTACTCTCCAGTCTTGGTCTTATATAGAAATCGCGGAAGACAGATGCTGGCCAGATTGCATACACCGACATTATCTGTATCGGAGTAGATAGTAATCTCAGAACAATTCATGGCATACACGCCATTGAACACGCCGTGATGCTTCTTAGGTTCATTAAAGCAGTATGTTGGATGCAATCCAAATAGCTTCTTCTTCGATACAAGAACCAACTGGCGAGGCGTATAGTCGCATTTTATCATCGCATCATCTCGCTCGATCATCTTGAGTCCGAATGTATTTAGCTCCAATCGTACAAACAGCTTCATAGTATCGTACGCAGAGTATTCTACTAACGTCCCACGAGCTGTCTGGCGGACCGATGGACTTAGACCGAGTGTATTGCTCAGTAGTCGTATGTTGTCTGCAAATGTCTTATGATGCACTATTAGAGTCAGATATTGGTATCCTGGTTCATCGTCCTCTTGTGTGATTTCTAGATTGCCATATATATCTACTACTCCTGCAAACCATTCCTTACGACACTTGAGAGATGCGGTGATTGGCACTGGCGTTAGAGCATCGTGATGCTTATATGCTGTGGCTGCATAGTACGGATGTGCTAGATCAAATGTGTTGCCTTTAGTCTCAATCAGAGGCAAGTCGCAGGTCGCAAGTATATCATCTTTGATGCTTAGATTGATGGCCTCTTTGATCGATCCATCTGCCAGAGAGAACCGATGCTGGGCCGTGCAGTCGATGTAACTACCATCACTAAATGTTAGTCGATACAATTCGGCAGCTGGACTTGTCATTGCGAATGATGCTGATGTGAACTCCTCTCCGTTCCATACATTTGCTGTCTTCTTTTGTGCTAGACTTGAGATCGACTTGTATCCGATATCAGTTAGAATTGGAGTGTCTCCAGACACGCACAGATTGCTTGATTTGATGACGCCTAGATTGTTCTGATTGCATTTGCGGTTCACATGATCCTTATACATCAAATACGGTTTGCCAGTCTCAATCTGAAGCGAGAGGATCAGTTTCCACAGATCTAGAATAGATATCTGAGATCGATACATACCCTTGCGTTCATAACTCTCATATAGATATGCAAAATCTTCTCCGTATGCTTCTGTAAGTCCAGGACACTCATTTGGACACATCAGAGACCACTTAACATCTTGATCCATCTTAATGGCCTTCTTGAGTCTCTCCATGAACAGATCTGGGACCCACATTGCTAGAAACAAATCTTTACAGAGAAGTTCTGGAGTGCCTTGATTGCGTTGAGATACAAGACAGGATTCCACATCGGCATGCCATGGTTCTAGATATACTGCAGTAGATCCTTTGCGTTTGCCGCCTCCCTGACTTACATATTTAGTAGATTCATTGAACACTCTTAGCATTGGTACGAGACCTTCCGATCTACCAATTGTAGAGCCAATTACTGAGTTGTGTGCCCGCACCATTGAGGTATGAATGCCAACGCCTCCAGAGAATTTACTGATTTTGGATATGTCTGTAAGTCTTTTATAGATGTTATCTAGATTGTCATCGATTGCTAATAGATAGCAAGATGATAGAGTGTGGTTGACTGTTCCTGCGTTGAATAGAGTTGGCGTCGCATGCGTATAGTACTTATCTGACAATAGCTTATACGTATCTATAATCGATTCCAGCGTTTTAGACGAACACTTTCCATCATCATCTATTAAGTTCATATTGATGCCAATCGCGACTCTCATAAGCATTTGTTGCGGTCTCTCTTTTGTGGCCTTAACATCTCCGTCAAATTTGTATGCGAGTAGATATGACTTGATCATGGTGACAATGCCGAAGTAGTTGTATGTGTAATCTCGCTTATGATCCATGACGGCTGAGATCTCTCGATTGTATCTGTGAATAAATGCTACTACCTTTGGATGCAGGATACTTATCTTGCGGTTTCTGTATTGGTACTCCTTTAGATCGTCTGCATATCGTCTAATATCCTCTGTTGTATTTTTATGTAGATCGCTGACTGCAATACGAGTCGCGAGCGTATCATACTCTGGGTCCTCTGAGATGAGCGATGCGCAGATGGTTGCCGAGATATTATCTATCTCAGATGTGTTGATGTTGTTGATTAGCTTGGCTGCCGTTTGTGCTGCTACATAATCTGTGCTGATGTTAATCGCTGGAGACATATTGGCTAGCACTTTAAGTCGATTTGAGATAGTCATCAGGTTCATTGGGATACGTTCGCCGCGTCGATTAATCACAAATATGCCCTGTGTATGATTGACAGAAGTCATAGTTATCTAGAGGAAATAGTCGTATTTTCGGTGCCTGTGAGCTTATACTTATAGCATTAAAAAATTAAGATAGAACTATTATAGATCCTTCAGCATCACTATATAGATCATTTAGGTACAAAGAATTAGACATATGAGCACTCCCAATAAAGCAGCCATCATGATGACTATACCAACTAACAATATCTTATTCTTAAAAGGTGTCTTCTTCGACGAGATCGAGTCTCCCGCGGACAAGATGCTATTTAATATGTCTTCTGATAGCTATAGCACTCCTATTGCACCAGACGAATCGGTCGATACCAAGAAGCGCATTGTATACGACAAGATCCCTGCTAAGTTTACTTCTATCAAGAAGTGGGTTGAACAGACTAAGAATATAAAGATCAAGTGTTGGCATTGCGATTCTGTATTTATCGGAGTACCGGTATTCATCCCATCGTATATTTCAAATGCATCTGGTGGTAGAGTGTATGAGACTTATGGATCCTTTTGTGGGTTTGGTTGTGCCTATGCATTCCTATGCGATAAGCACGAGTTCCACGTCAATCGAAGCTACTACGATCGCCTAGAGATGCTAAAGATGTTATATAAATGTTTCTACAACAAAAAAATTAACGATTTCGTACGTTCTCCAAGTAAATATTGTACAGATGTATATGGCGGCGACATGACTCATGCTGAGTTCAAAAAGGAACTAAAGCGAGTTAATCAATTGAATCTACAATCATAATCATATCTATTTTTTTGTCTAGTCCATGAACTCGTATCTATCAGTTGGCTTGAACGAGAACTCGGGTATTACCTTGCATATTCGTTCCCATAGCTTATCGTTTTGAGATAGAGTATTACTCCCTTGTAGATGTATGAATGCCAGCAACTCTTTCTTCTTATTATAGTCTTTGACATGCATCTCAATTAGCTTTCTAATTACAAATGGATAGTAGAGTATGTTAAGCTTTGTATTGGGTTTGATGATGTTGTATGCCTTGACAGATTTAGAGAATGCATTAATTATGATTTGTGTTTCTGCATGTGTGAGGGTTGGTGGTGCTACTCCCGTAATGATCTTTCGTATAAGAGCAATATGTTCGTTGAGCTCGCTTAGGTTGCAGTCCTTTAGATACTTTCTAAATTGGGATACTGGTATCGCCTTCTTGTTGTTGATATTGTCTCTTCGTATACACATCTCTATCTTATCGATATGATCTTGCGAAATTGTATTGTTCTCTTTAGCCTGTATTCTATCTAGCCACGATCTACAGTGTTTTGCCGGTTGGTAATTGGCATGTTTATATCTAGTTTCCGTTTGCGAGTAGAACATGGTATCTTCTAGAACTGTTCCTTCTAGCATATAGCTATATCCGCATTTGTCGCATACCATCTCGCTCGACACTGGATGTATCTCCATCTTATTGCCGCATTCGCATATATCGAATACTATCTCTGATGTCTTGGTTTCTAGATTGATTGCATTGTATTTGTTGATCAGCTTATTGATTGTGACCGCGACGTCTTTATCAATCATAGATCCAAACCACTTCATGAACAGTCTATACTCGTGAATGATGTTATTGATGCTTTCATTAATCCCCTCTGTTAGGATGTGATCATTGAGACGATTGAATATGACCTTCTCGAGCATCTTGCTATGTTTGAACGATGGTACGCTTGTGTACAATGTAAACTTCTTAAACTCATAGCAGTGATCAACGAATATGTCTATTAGCTCTTGGATATCAAATATAGATCTATTCGATTCGGCCTCTCTAGATTGCAGTGGCGAATAATGCGCCGGGTTGCTTGAGTACGTGTATATGATCTTTGTGTTGAATGCGTCCTTATAGTCATCGTTGATATTGTAATACTCTGAGATGAACTCTGCAACTTCTATATTGAATCTGTTCATGGTATTAGCGTATGAGTTGAACTCATCTGTTATGCGGTCTAGATACAACCCTACTGTGTCGATTATTTGCGGCTCCAGAGCGGAGTCTTTATTGACCATTCTTATTTGATCGTATATATGCTTTATGATAGCATCCTTTTCGTATATGTTATGAAGTGCATACTCGAATGTGGTATCCGTAGACATGTTCTATAATTTGCATGCCCTGGCGTCTCAATTGCACGCAAATGAATCGACTTGATATATTTAAGATAAGCTGATAACTTAAAATATATAGCATCTCTAATCACTTGATTATCTACTTCAAGACCCAGATAAGAAGCACCAAACCCAATGACTTCGTTGCAAGAGAAGGTGTCTAAACAACCGAGCGATTTCAAAGCCAAGGCTTTCTATGAGTCTCTACTTGAGTCTATCGATGAGCCCGAGATTGTGGAGCGCAAGATGGCTGAGTTGAGTCCCGATGAGCTGGACATGGTTCTAGAAGAGAGCAACATGTACAAGTCTCTTGGTTTCGGTTCTCCGGAGAAGAGCGTAATTGCGTCCGTAAGTTATCTAAAGGAAACGTATCTGAAGAAGCTCGTTACTACCGGATTGATCGGATTCGTGTATCAGATGATGAATGAGCATACGATTGATGAGGAAGAGCTGTTGGAGAAGGTAGACGAGTCTCAGTTTATGGAAGAGATCCATGTGAATGATGAGTTTGAGTTGAACTTCAGCAAGGCCTATGCCGACAGCGCCGTCGAATTTGTAAAGCAACACAATGAGGCTGTATACGACGAGTACGTCGCGACCAATGGCTCTATGACTATCGAGCAGCTAGAGAGCAAGTTAAGCGAAGATGATCTATTGGAGATTAGTAAGGTATCTAATGATAAGGTGGCTGCTGCTAAGGCTCCTCTTCGTTCGGTGAACAAGGCTAAGATGTATGACTATGTTCAGTCTAAGATCAAAGAGCAGTCATCGCAGGAGAAGGCAGTCATCGGTCGCTTTCTAAACAAGTACTTCAAGTATGATCCTCTCAATCATACTCAAGAGGCTCAGGTACCAATTGGCGACGATCCCGAGCGTGAGGATAAGTCCTCTAGTTCTGATCCTTTAGATAGTGTATTGTACAATACGGTTCCGCCCAATGATACCTTCTGTCGGTTCAACTCATTCTACGAAATCAACTATGACAAGCTCCGTTCCGCGACTGAGAATCTCTATGGAGTAAAGCCCGATTTGGACCATGCCATGATCGTATACGATGTTGCTGACAATCAAGATGATGCTAAGGCGTTTGTTCAGAAGTATGGTACTAAGACGAAGTTGGACATCCTGACGTTTCCTCTGAACAAGTGGACTCTAATGGGTTCGTTTAAGGAGAATCGCGAGCGCATTAACTTCTACAACAAGAACAATAAGATCATTGAGCAGATCATCGAGCAACAAGAGAAGGATGCTGCGCTAGGCACTGAGTTGCTCAACCAGCGAATCAAGACCAAGAAGCGAGTCAATGAGAAGGTGTTTGGTAAGGATAGCAAGGAGTTCCATCAGTACAAGCGAATGAATCCTTCTGAGCTAGAGTCTAAATATGGAATCAAAATGCAAGAGCTTGAAAATGGTGATGTTAAGGTAACCAAGACCGATGTGATTGATCTCGAGACTGGCAAGACGCTTGATGTCGATGACGAGGGATGTCCCACTGACGGTCTCGAGGTTGGCGTAGTCAAGATCAATGCTAAGACTGGAGAGACGAGTAAGAGCACTCTGTACACTAAGAGCGAGGAGCGCATCAAGAAGGAACAGGAGAGCATCGAGTCTAGCAATTAAGTATATGCAATATTCTATTGATCTTATTGTCTATGCCATATATGATATGGTTCTCTTTTTTTGTGACGGATGAGTCCGATCCCGAGTCGCTAGTACTCGATTCGCTACTATGTTTCGCTGTCCCAAGTCTAACTCTAGTATCTAACAATTCGGTTGTCTGTAGATGTTGATTGGAAGTCGATCTATTAAGTACTCTATGTATTACCAACTTGAGATACATGATGTATCCTTCTGATATAGAGTTGGCTATCATGTACGTATCCATGAGTTTTGGATCTGACGATATCGCGAGTTTGACGAATGTTGCCGGTGACATTATGTAGTGCTCATAGCATGGAGCAGCTCGTTTAATATTGGATGAATTGTACTCTTCTATGCATTTGTCTACATCGTCTTTACAGAATATACGCCAATTGCCATGATCGATAGCAATGTTATTTATCTCTGAGTACGCATTTTTATGTATCATAAATACATTACTGTACTCACTAAATGGTCTTCCATTGTTTGCAACGCAGATGTAATCTACACCTTCTCTCAGATCTCTGGTAGCAAAAAATGTGCGTAATGATACGCTATCATAAGCCAATATTTCTAATTTATACAGTTCGCTATGATGAATGTAGAACTCATTTGAGTGCATATTCATATCTATGAATGTCTCTATGAGTGCTACATTTTGTAGTCCTGTCATTTTTTCGCAGATGAGTCGATTGTACTGATGTCTAGATATGTCTCTTCCATATTTGCCATATATGTCTCGATTGATTTTGTCGATAAGCTTTAGCGATGGCATAGTTGATTTGCCTGCGTGTACTCGACGAAGCTGCGACCAAGGTATATTGATAGCAAAAAAATATACGTATCTAGATGTTATTTAGATCTGTGAGATGATTTCGTATACTGGCATTATTGATACTTGCATTGATCGTATCATACGCCTGTATGCGTCGGCGTTGCGACTGCGTGATGAGCGATGGTAATAGTTCCATCATAATGCGCGGCAGCACTCCTACATTGTTCGACTTCACGAATCTGGACACCGCAGTACTCGTTTCAAATCTGATGCGCTTGAGTTTGGACTTAACAATATCGCTATATCCTGTAACATCTGGTTTACAACCAAAGTACTCATTCTGGCCATTGAATATCATCTCTAGGATTGATGCTCCAGCGATAATGGACTCCTCGGCGATAGAGTTATACTTCAGCTTGTTGTATTTGAACATGAGACGCTTATGAACTTCATCAATGCTCTTGAGAGGAGATGAGTGAGACACTTGAGGGATACGATCGACAGACACTCCTAGTTCATCTAGATCGTCTTTAAGGTATTCGATTTGTTCTAGTAGGAAATTCTTTCTCTCGTCTTCTATCTCTTGATCCATATTGAGGTCGACCTCTGGCACCGACCGCATCACTGCATTGATGTTAGATGATAACTCTTCCTCTCTCGTTTTCTGTACGTAGAAGTTATCTGTGTAGTTATAATTCTGTATTCCATATTGGGAAGCTGGTACAGCCTCTTCTTCCTCCTCTTCTTCCTCATCCTCCTCCTCCTCCTCCTCATCTTGATCTAGGTTTTCTATAGCTTCTTTATATTCTTTCATCGGGTCTGTTTCCTCTTGGTCATCTTGGTCATCCATGATAACATCATCTGAATACATGCTCTTTACTCTCTTCTCTATATCTTCTAGATCCACGGTGGCTGATACCTTTTCTGCATTGAGCAATAGACCCAATCCAGATATGTTAGATCCATAGTCTAGATTGCTAATGACGTCGTCCTCCATGTTCTCGCGTGTCTTGCTAATATATTGAAAGTGATATCAAAGCTCCAATTAGCTATAGCTGGATGAGCTCAATGTAAGTCTTTGGCTCGTACTAGATGAGCTACCATTTGCATAAACGTGTCTGCTATATCGTCATAGTTCTTGCTCTTGACTCCCTTTAGCAGATGCAGTTGTTTGGTGACACACAAATAGTACATGAAATTGTACTTGCTGTGATTCTTATTAGCCTGGTAATTAGCCCCACTTACATTTAGAACCTCTCCATATCTGAGAGCCTTATTCAGATACACAGTGTTCTTTAGCGCCGGAGGCATGCATACTATATCGCATAGATCGCAGAACTCATATACAAGTTGGTTGTATACGGCTCTAGACTTATCATTCGCATTCATCTGATACTCGATTAGAAGCGTTGGCTTTTCATCCTTTGCAGTCTGATTCATTAACTCTACGATCTCTCGCATATGCTGTTTTAGCGATCTAGCTTTAGTGAACGCATCGACTGATTTAGCAGTTTTGCCATCGGTGACATCTATTAGCTTTATCCAATGAATCTGTATTAGAGAGTCTATGCTCGCGTCATCAATAACGGCCCATTTGGATCTGATATCAGAAACAGATGAGTACATGCCAATTGCGAGCGACCGAGTCGCACAGTCAATCGACAGATAGTAGTTACGGGGCGTTACGTCCTCTACCATTGAGTCTCGATTCGCGGCGAGCATCATATATCTGTGTCCTTATAGTTTAATTGTGCTAATATACAAGATGGCGACCACACAGACATTAATACAATCGACTGAAGACGATAGTGCCGATGTTCGCGTATCAATTAACATCTATACATTCTCTAATGTAAAATACCTGAGACTCGTTGATCTAGAAGCACTTAAAAGCAATCTCGAAATGCTTGATTCATTTACTACGCCTAGTGTGAAGGATATATTGTCTAATGTACTAACATGCATAAGTACTATCCTACGAGTGAATTATTATTCTATGGTTGCTCCATCTAAGATGCGTATGTTCCCTATTGGCGATTCTATCGAGTTCTTCATTGACTATGAAACGAGTAAGCTTAAGGAGCTGTTAGACCAACTACAATTCGGCATTGGTCCGTATGGATCTAAGACTGAGCAGATCGATTGGTCTAGCCAGTGCCTCGATATTCGATTCGTCTCTAATGCGCCCTCTATATCTGAAGATCACAATCTGTGTAGTCGAGTATCCCAATTGGAGACCGATATGGATCTAATGAAGATACTTACTCGATCATCTGTAGTCACATATGACTACGAAGCTATCAAGAAGAAAATGGCTTCGTTGAATATAGAGTTCCGCCGGGTGTTCCGTTTGCTGAACTCGTCAAGACGCATTGATTGCTAAACATGCCTAGAGTGCTATTGCTTCTGCCGACTCAACTGTACGACCCAAGTCATGTGCGTGGATATTCTAAGATAATCGTAGTGGAAGATCCATTCTATCTGAACCCAGACTACCATATCCAAAAGCTGTATCTGCATATCACGACTACTAGAGCTTATGTATCCGAATTAAGATCTCAAGGACTTAGAGTCGTACACAAGCAATATCATGAAGTCCAATCCGACCGAAGTGCTTGGTATGCCTCTTTGCTAACTGGCTTCGATGTATATGGTTTCGATCCAATCGACCGCGTCATGGTATCTCTGTATTCTGATTTGCGAGTGAATGTGTTAGAGTCTCTTTCATTTATATGCTCTCGTTCTGATCTAGATGACTACGATAGTCAGTTCTCTAATCGAATGACTCGGTCTATGATTGACTTCTATAAGTGGCAGCGCACTCGACTTAATATCTTGATGACGCATGATGGTAATCCAGTTGGAGGCAAGTGGAGCTACGACTCCAGTAACCGTAGTCGATATGCTAATGATTATCTAGAATCGCATATCAAAGAGAATGCATTAGATCCTACTATCGTTGCTTACATCTCCAAACACTTTCCTAATGCAATCGGAGTATTACGGTCTATGTATCCGTCGACCCGCGCTCAGGCAATGACCTTCGTGCGCAAATCAATCCGAGACAAGTTGATGCTCTTTGGTAAGTACCAAGATGCTATATCATCGGATGTAATATACGGCAACCATATGAATATCAGTGCGCTGATTAACATCGGCCTAGTTGCTCCTCGTTTAGTTATAGAGTGTATAATACGTAAGTATCGAGATGTAATGCGCAGTAGTTCTCATGAACAGGACTTGATCTACATTCGTAACTCGGCCGAAGGACTCATTCGCCAGTTAATTGGTTGGAGAGAATATATTCGATACATGTATTACCGATATCGAGATGCCATCATTCGTGGGTCTAGTATCCGAGGCTCGCGGACACTGCCTCGATCGTGGTATACAGCAGCTACCGGTTCTATGCCAATCGATCGCGTGATATCTAAGTGTCTGAATTATGCATATCTACATCACATCGAGAGACTCATGCTAGTTAACAATATCATGGTTCTAGAAGGAATACGTTATCGCGATGTATTGCGTTGGTTCATGCGGATGTTCATAGACTCATATGACTGGGTCATGACTCCAAATATAATGATGAATACAAACAGCTCCAATACCGCAATTAGGTATATGACACGTTTATACATCTGTTCGTCCTCTTATATAAAGAAGATGAGCAACCGTGGCTATCTCGATTCAGATACCTCAGCCTATCTCGATGCTAGATACCAAAAGTTCATGCTATCCAATCAAGATGTAGTGAGTAGAGACTATATGATGGCTTCTAGTTTAAAGCGGATCAAATCTGGATCAAAAAAATAACATAGATGATATTCGATCATCTAGTCTATCTATATGGTAATTTTAACTCGTTTCTTGGCTGGTTTAGTCTTAGGTGGCGGCTGTGATGGTATCACAAACATAGCTTCATCTTCCTTATACTCGTCTTCATCTATCGATGCCAGATTATCCATTGTATCAGATAATAGGCTATTAATTAGGTTGACATCGATTGACTCGGATGTATCCATATCAGCAGTATCAATCTCCTCATCTACCTCATCATCACTCTCAGCCTCGGCATCGTCATCACTCTCTTCAATATCTTCATCGGCCTCACTGGCATCATCTTCATCGGCTTCACTGTCATCATCTTCATCGGCCGCTTCGATATCTGCATCATCATCTGATGTAAGCGAGATATCATCTACAATGAATTTGCTAGCTTCGTCCTTATCTATGTGATTGGTTGTATCTGATATCATCGGGAGTGCTACATTGTTTTCTTTTATGCACTGTTTGCTTCTATTCTGCCAATATTTATATGCTACATATATGACTACCATGACGCAGATAACAAATATTACTGGGAGTAGATACTTCATAATCTGGCTCCAGGTACTGCTTCCAGACTGTGCGCTTCCTGCCGAACATGCTTCACTGGCAACTGACTCCAGATCATCATCTGGAACTTGAGGAACGTTATTTTTGGGTTTGGTATATGTTGCTGATATTCGATTGTCCACTATTCTTGGAATCACATCTATGTGATTTGGCTTTGCGTTCATTGTATGTAGAGTCTTTTGCTCAGTAATCTGGCTCAAGACTGTAAGCAAATATGATATATTTGATATTGAATCAAACCTTCAAACAACATGAAACCAGTGATATTGATATCATTTAATTAGGATGTGTGATATCTATTAATCTAATTAGAGACGTTGTAGAGATATGATCTATTCAATATATCACATATAAGAGCTATGAGTTTGGTCGAGTTATGCAAAGCCAATGTACTAGTTGCAGACACTGCACTATCTGATTTGAGCAAGGTTGTAATCGATCCTAAGTTAGCTCCGGCTGCCTTTGCCACGCCAGTTTGGGTAGAGATTAAAAACAACAATCTATCTCAGTTGCTTATATCTAGCGCTAGTCATCTGGAGCAGCTCGCTAGTGTTCGATCTTACTTGGTGTCCGTTCTATCTAAGTCTATTCATTCCAGCGAGGAGCTTCACATCATCCTAAGTCGAAGTAACACATATATCGAAGAGAGTACTAGTGCTCTGTCTGATATTCGTTTGATATGCACCAAAGGCATTAAGCGTATCGATAGTCAGATACAGTACTCTATCTCCGTGATAGTGAAGCTGATCTACAATACTCCAACTGAACAGAGTATCGATACTGATGCCATTGACGTTGTACTGAATCTGAGTGACCTTGAACTATCGTTCAAGCTGATGCGTGCCTTGATGTACAAGTCATTCATTTCATTAGATGTTAAGCAATATGCTCTAGACGTTCTAGATCGTAAATGCAAAGTGTTGATGGGTATTCCCGCAAGCGCAAGCATCGCATATGATACTTCTGAGCTAAAGAATGTGCTACAGAGATTTAATCTTGTGCCAGACGAGTGTCGAGTTCGATCTCTAGCCTCTGTAATCGAGTCTATGTTTGGCATTAGTAGCAAGGTCGATATTCGCAGTCTCGGAGACGCTATTGGAGCGATCTCCGATAAGGAACAGAAGAGAGTTGGTCTGATTATTATTCACACTCCAGGAAAGCAGGTCTACTTCGATTTGAGTACTCTATTGCGCCCTGGATCAGTGTCCGAGGTTAAGAAGGAGACTGGCATTAGCAAGTCTTATATAGATCTGTTCAATACTCTCATTGTAGACAATACGTCTAGTGTCTCAACTGGCACTTCGACTCTAATGTGCTTTGGCGTAGAAGAGGCGCTTAAGACAAATGGAAACGTGTATATTCTTTGGTCTTACAATCTATCTGAGTATCGCTGCCGAAGCGTCCCTCTGTCAGCCAGTCAGGTTCGAGGCGTATTGCGCAATCGCGCTTCCTTTCTAATCAATAACTATAATCATGACCTCGAGTCAAGCGTTCACACTCAGCGCAATGAGGAGATTGAGTATGAGTACAAGAAGGTGAACTACTATAGCTTCTTGGATATTCCATCCGAGACCGAAGTACTAGATGGTATAGCATCGGACATTAAGACATATTTGGAGACTAAGCTGAGCGAGTCATCTACTGTATTAGAATTTGTCTCTAGCGTAAACTCAGACGCATTCACTACCGATATATGTAGCATCACCAAGAAGCACAAACCAGTCAAGAATGATACTCGAAAGGAGATGGCTATTCTAGATACTGTGTATTTGACCGATACGATCTCAATCCTTAAGAAGCTAAAAAAAGAGCTAATCGACACTAGTAATAAGATGCTCGATGCTAGCAAGAGTACGTATGCGACGTATCTGCCCGATATAATCGACTATGCAGTGAAACCCAATTCCAATATATACAACAAGTTCATCAGCGCTTACTATCTAACCAAGCTCACTCTTTAAAGAGCAATCGATATTGTTCTCCCTCGTGTCTATGAAACTGGTTGTACTTGATCTTATCATAATCTTCGTCCTTGAACATGCCCCACCAAGTCACATTGAATGTATCATATTTGTCTGAGAGTCTCTTAGATATGAATAGCATATCTCTTAGATATTCACTTAGTAACTTCTCTAGATATGCATTGCGAGTGTTGTTGTATGTCGCTAATACAGCCGCGGCTCCAAGCAGCCGAAACCGAATCGAGATCAATGGATGTGCTTCGATCGTCTTCTGATCTGAGATGCATGGAATGATGTTGTAGGTACCGAGACCATACAGATTGAACAGATATATCTTGTCTGGTCCATTTGCTTTACGATTCTTTTTTTCTAAGAGCAGTATATACTTCTTAAGTCTGAAGTCTCCTGGAGCATCTACGTTATGTGTAATGGTGTATTTAAACGCATAGTCATTATGGTTACTGCATTGTTGTCTGCACATGTCTATGAACGTATCCTTGTCTTGGTTTTGCGAGTATAGCACATCTATTGCAACATACGATTCATTGTAATTTAGGAAGCATATGTTTCTCTTCATGTCTGTATTCTGTATCTTGGATTTGATCTGTGCGCATATTGTAGCTCTAGTCTTGTTGTCCAGTCTAGATGTCTTGGATGGTTTGATATCTAGTTGCTTGATTGTGTGCGCGATAAGATCCGTTACGCTCTTTAGCGTTTCATTTGAGATGATCTTGGGTGACGCTGCTTTGACTGTTACCATGTGTAGTACCGCTAGCGTTCGATCAAACTGCTGCGATATCTGAATCATGTATATCAGTCTCTGTCCTGCTGCATCTATGGCGTATTCTACTTTAGATAGCTTGGCCACAAGAGTTATAGGTCTGAACGTCGCTACCGATTGCTCTACATCTGATTTGAGCATCTCATCTGCGATGGCATTTGCTAGCTGTTGTACATCCTCATGCGTTACAATTACTATCATATAATCTGGGTGTACGATACTTGCCAGATGTTGATCTAGTATATCTCTCTGCAGATCCTTGTTGGTCTTGTCTATGATGTCTCTAGCATCTGCATATATGTGCTCTTTAGTATCGAACGATTCGCTCGCAGTCTGCGCTGCGGCTTTGATCAAGTCTAGATAGTCCGAGACAATCATGTGATCTCAGTTCTTCTTATATTGGGATCGATATAATGCATCTAGATTCGCCTGTGTGAACTCGGCGAAGCTGTGGGCATGGATGAG
>JACCDG011470133.1_pt1 | contig 40430 bp, 38 predicted proteins | sample 7442471 | NCBI WGS metagenome assembly JACCDG01 (sample SAMN15323444, study PRJNA562643) | freshwater metagenome | isolation source: river surface water | place: USA:Blue River Watershed | collected 2017-08-17 | reverse complement strand
CACTGTTGATTTGATCATATAGTGATGATGTAATGTAAAACGATACATAAGCCGGTTTTGAGGTGTTTGATTTTATGATTCTGGTTTTACAAGATAGTTTGTATGTGACATCAGGATAAAACTTCATGAAATTATTGTCATAACCAACTCCTGATTCGGTAATATTTTCAGATGCATTGTATGGAGAATAAACATGGTTTTGACTTCCGCCGTTGGTATCGTTTTTTACAATTACATAATGTTCGGCGTCATTGTTATTGGTGAATATCATCGAATCCATCAAGTATGACGCATCTCTGGCCAACGATGTTGCCCCAGAACTTTTATACCAATAGTGGTTCACATGATCCACATTTGGAAACGATCCTAAACTTTTGAAAAAACTGTTTGGTGTAGTTTGATCAATCAATAAATCAGAATCCACAATTGGTTCATCAGCAATAATTTCAAAATCACCAGCGGTACTCAAACTTCTTCTGTACATTTTGTGACGATATACATTTCCACAAAAGGTTTTGATATCAGAGTATTCGACAAATGCTACAGATTGATTGTATGATGAACTGGTCAAAAACCGTGTATCATATTTGACATTAGTGAACAGTGCATTTAACGTTGCATCGACTGCGTTGACAATAATCTTTTTATTCTGATTATTGATGTAGTAGATTGGATGTTTTAACTTGACATTTTTATCATCAATGATTTCAGTAATCACATTTGATGATGTAATGTTTACAGACCCAACTACATCATCTACCTTGGTAACGTATATGTCTACCAAAGAATTCTTCATTGATGCTGACATAATTAATCCAACGTCAAATATAGTTAATCTATAATCAATCGGCGTTGAATTGACATCAAACAAACCATAGTCATCACCCTTCTTTGGAGTAACCGCATTGGTTTGTACAGGAGAGCCAGCTACAGTTTGAACGTACCCAGTAGATTGATCAGTAACGATTGGTACAAATGATGAATCAACCGTTAATGTGGGTGGTTTATAAAAAAGAACCTTTGATGTATTTTGAATCAACGGGTTAATTTGTATGTTACCAATCCATCTTACCACCTTGTTATTTTGTTTTTCACGACTAACAAGAATAATTTTACCAACACCATATGGAGTATCACTGTAAACATAAACAGAAATTCTGATGGCTCCACCTTCTTTGTACGCAACGTTATTGGTTTTAGCAATTTCAACATACAAAGAATTACCAGCCGTATCCAAAACCTCTAACTGTATAGGTGTACCAGACGCAAGTTTGTCAGATCCATTTAATAAGAATGTATTTTTACCGGCAGTAAACTTGGGAGAGTATTCCGATAATACAAAATATTCGGACAGAAATGAAGAATCTTCAATATCAACTTTAAGACTTGATAGATTCAACTTCTGCCCGACATTTCGTGGATTTGATATAATTGCCATATGTATTGTGTTCAACAATACATATAGAAATCACTGGAAATTAATACGTGAAAACCCATTGTCCTTGACTATCTCCAAACGGGTATCAACCATATCCTTCAGTACATCCAAGTGACTCACAATCCATACAAAGTCAAAATTGCTCTTCAAAAACGAGAACAAATTGGCCATGGCAGACAAATGATCACTGTCAGCACACCCAAATCCTTCATCAATAGCAATAAAGTTGGGTCGGGGTAGATTGGATACGTTGATCAACGCAACTCTAATTGCCAACGAACTTACAAACTTCTCCAAACCACTGGCAAGTTCCAAAGGCCACTTTTTATCCTCATACACAATGTAAGTCACAATGTTCTTACCATCAGTATGAAACGATACTGTAAACTCAACGATCTGATTCAGAATGTTATTGACCTCTGCCTCAATCCCAGGCAACGCTTTGGAGATGATTTGATACTGCAACCCATCTCTTGACACCGCATCTACATAATACGTGTAGGCATTGTAAATCAACTCAGTCTCTTTTGCTTCCACGATCTTCTTTTCAATTTCAGACTTCTGATATGTCCAAGTATTGATCTTACTCTTCAAATCAATGATCTTTCCATTGACCGTTTTAATGTTGAAATCAATGTTTTTGATATTGGCTTTAATACCGTCAATAGTTTGTTGAACTTTGATGTTGGATTCAATTGCATCCTTAGCATCATAATACTCCTTAATCTTGCCATTGATAACCTCCAATGAGTTCTTATCCTTGACAATCGTATTCTCCAATTGCAACTGTCCGTTTTCCAACGATGAAATGTTCTTATTCAACGTGGTCAGATCATTGGACAACTTTCGATATTCTTGATATTGTCCTGCCACTTTCTCTATTGCTGATGCCTTGTTTTTGACTTCGGACAACTTCGTAATCAAAGATCTAGCTTCAACCTTGTCATTTTCAAGGTCTTCCTTAGTCTTAATTGCGTCTTGCACAAACACGTTATTGACACAGTATGTACAATTTGGATCGTACTTGTGAGCCTCAAGCTTCTTCAACTTGTCCAACTTATTATTGACAACCAACTTCTTACGATCCAATTGACCCTCATATGAGGACACTTCCAACATCAACGTATTGTATTGAGAATACTTACCCTCAATATCATCAGACTTAAACTGTTCAACCTTTTCGTTCAACGGTTTGACATCATTCTTCAACTTCTCAATGTTTACGATTTCGTTGTCGTATTTTGACTGATTATTGGAAATACGTTGTTCGGTGGTACGTCGTTGAGATTCCAACGAAACAATATCAGTTGTACCAACATTGACCTTGATCAACTGTGAGGACGTTTCTACGACTTTATCGTTTTCAACATCACGTTGTTCGCCCAATTGTTTCAATTCAGTTTCGTTCACCCGAATAACTGATTCCGCATTGGTGATGTTTGTGGTCAACGTGTCTAGTTCAACAGTATAATCCGTCTTTGCAAAGTTCTTCATTACTAAGGCCCACTCACGCATCTGATCATTAGCCAGACTATGCAGCTTATCAAAGATTGTAAGCCCCATGAATTGTGCCAATAGATCTTTGCGTTCAGTTTGACCTAGATCAATGAATGAACCAGTCTTACTGTTTTGAATGCTCAACACTGTGAGAATAAAGTCATCATATGTACCAACATAATCTCTAATGAGATCGTTGGTATTACGACGAGCTTCTCCATTTAGTTCAATAACCTGCCCATTTTCTTCCTTCCAAAACTTGACATCAACCTTGACACTACCCTTCTTATCAGCATTTCCGATACGTTCAATGAAGTAATTGACCTTATCAATTTCAAAATTGAACTTACAACGAAACGACAACTTTTGAGTATTCATGACATGGACGGCTTTGAAAGCACGATCACATTTATCGAAAATACAAAACGATAGAGCAGAAAGAATACTGGATTTTCCACTTGCGTTTGCAGCAAATAGACCCACCACATCCTTCATCTTACTGAAGTCGATGACGTTTCCTTCGCCGTAGCTAAACATGTTGTCAAACTCAAACCGCTTAGGCTTCCATCGAATATTCTTTGCGGTAAGATCCTTGACAATCAAATCGTTCAGTTCTTTGTTGATCTTTTCCACGGACAAAATAAGACCATCTGGAATATTGGCATGTTTATCCTGAAGATACTCTGTGATCAACTTGTTTTGATACGTAATGTTTGAAAGTCCGTGAACATTCAAATTTGGCACCACTGAATTAGTAAGACTCGACACCAAGTTATCCACCCGTAGATAGTTGATATCCATCAGTTCAGTATGTTTACGAACCTCAGCAATAATGGCTTTCATTTCAGAAGCCACAGTTTCCAGCGCCTTAACTCGTAGAGTGGTTTTCTTGGGAATACCAGTCAGATCGGTAATCAACCGTCCTTTATCAACTTCAATGGTAAAGTATCCATAGTCGTTTTTGACTTCAACGTGTTTGAACTTGAGAGTCTTGAGATCCCAATAAACAAAGCCATGACCACGAAGTTCTTCACCGTGATTCTGTTGAATCAACGATCCAGAATACACAACTACAGGTTTGCGTACATTGTTATCATCAACGCCGTATGTTTGAAGAACCTGATGACGATGAATGTCACCTAGCAAAATGATTTGGTGACCATCAAACAGTTCATTCTTGGTACTGCTACTGACTTTATAGCCAATATCAGTCACAGCACTATCAATTGGTCCATGATATAGTCCAATACAATAAGTAGCATTGTTAACATATGTCTTGGGAATGTTTGCAAACCGAATGTAGTTTTCGGGAGAATGTTCATCAAACACTGAAAAGTTATTGAAAAGGATATCTCCGAGAAGATAGATTCCCGTGTCCCTTAGATAAAACAGGTTTGGATGCTTGAGTGCGTTAACGATGGGACTCAAACTGTCCATTCGGTTTTTGTTGGTCAACGTAGCGTCATGATTACCAGCGGTAAGTATGGTCGGACGAAGATCTGCCAATCTCTTGAGAAATTGGGACGCAATTTCAACGCATTCAGGGCTAAGATCGCTTTTGTTATGAAAAACGTCTCCAACTACACAAACCGCAGTTGACGACGGTGTTCTGTCAATTGATTTGTATAGGTTTTCAAACACCTCACGATATTCGGTATGACGTTTGGTCAACAGAATATGAATATCTGCGATATGAAGAATGTTGGTGAAGTTTGAAACTCCACATGTAAGTTTTGTAACCATAAAATTCAAATAGATAATTTACTACGAAATAATGATTCGAAATCAAGAACTGGAGTATTGTTAATCAATTCCCAAGTTTTTGCGAATCCGATTTCAGATGGATCTTTTCCATCAAGTTTGACCAACCGAGTTTCAATATTGTTTTTCAACAGAAATTCACTGATTCGAATAGAATCAGACAATGCATCGTTATCCAACACAATATTGACTTTCTTCACTGTATTACAGATCAACGCCGATTTCAACTTATTTGAAAGCGTTTTTCCAAATAAAGGAATTGCATTGTTTCTCACCGATATAGCATCAAACGCACCTTCAACCAACGTAATTGGCTGATGATAATCCACAAACATCTCAAAGCCAATAATATCCTTGGATCCAAAACTGTTGACGTATTTCATTTTGGCATCTTCAAACACACTTCGTGTCGAATAAAAATTCAAATGACCAGACGCATCATATGATGGTATCAAAATTCTGCCATGAAACTGACCACCTTCACAATATCCGATATTGTATCTCAAAACATCGTATTTTGTGATGTTACGACTTTTCAGATACTTCAAAGCGTGTCTTCCAGTCAACGTCAACTCTTCGTCATAAAACGAACGATATTCCTTTGGAAGCATCAATTGTTCAACGATATCAGCCTTCTTCTCAGAAAAGATTTCCAGAATGGCACTGATATCGTTTTGTGGAAGTTTTCTATAAGTCTCAGTGTTCTTGTAAATCTGGCTTAGATATTCACCAGACAATCCCAACTTTTTGAACAACGTCTTTAACGATGTACCTGATAATCCACACACCCAACAATGATACTTTCCAGTAACCGTGTTGATTTCCAGTTTGCGTTTGTAATGCTTACATACCGGACAAAAGTACACAGCATCAGTCCCTTTACGAATTTTGGCGGACTGTTTGAGTGCTTTATTTAAAATGGTGACAACTTCTGTCTGATACAACAGCATGCTAGTACTGTATCAGAAACTCTATCCAAATCAACAAAATTATGCTTTAAATAAAGCACAGACCATGGCATCATACATGTCACCGTTGCGTTCATCCCAACTGCCTTTTTTCTTTTTCTGGTCAAATTTGGTGACATCAACGAAGTTCACGATGCTGGCTTTGACAAACTCCTTGGCTTTCATACCCTTGACTCTTGCCTTTCCAAACAACTGTTTTCTCATGGTGTTGACGTTACACAAGTTAACCGTCAACTTGGTTTCTTCAGAAATGATGTACTCGAAAACGGCATTGAATCTTGCCAATTTGATAATAACTTGTTGACTTGTTCTACCACCGGCAAATCCACTCAAGGCTGCCTCAAGATTAATTTCCGTAACGTTTTTGAGTAATGGCGTTGATCGAAGATAATCTAAAACAAAAAGAGACTTCTCTTTGGAAGTCTCTAAATTTGATATGTCTAAAAATCCAGCACTAACAATCTTACCATCTTCTGAAAACGCCCATCCAACGGTAGATGTACTAGCATCCAATCCTAATGTCATAACTTATTTATTATATTTTTATGGATTATATCTATTGGTATCACGAACACGATACAATCCCAAACTTCTCAAAGCCTTGTCGTTGAAATTTGTACGACGATTGGTGTTCATGCCCGCAGTAAATCCCGGTTCAATAGTCAACGTCTTTGACAATTGAGTATAGCCATATGGTGTTTGAACACCCATAATCATGGTGTTTGTACCAGCTTTCTTTGCATCAAACGCACCACCGGTACGGTCTGAAGCATATCTTGATTCAAGATTTTTGGTTAATGACGTTCTTTCAATTGAATTTGCCATAATATTAGTCTATGTTGATTATAAATATTATTATACGTCCCATTTAACCAAAAAATTTAAAGGATACTCTCCACTGTTTTTGATTGGAGACGACAACTTAGCTACTGCAACCAAATCGGCGCCACTATATAACCCAATTGTAGTAATATAGGGTGCCAAGTATGAGCCAGTGATATCAAGTGAAGCACTTTCTTGATAATCCAAGAATGTAGAGTTGATAGTAGGTATTCCATTTGTATCCGGATATTTTGATGTCTTTGATGTTATATATGACACAACATCGGAAAGACTCACTCTTGTTGAAAATGGATTGATTAAATTATTGTAGTTCTCAATATTCAATGCGCCGATAAAGAACTTCCACAATATTTTAGCATCATTGATGGTAACTTTTCCGTCACCGTCAAAATCAAACTCCATTTCTTTTTGTACAAGAGTTGATTGATAACGTGAATACTGTTGTTTTAAAGTATATTGACCATACTCATAGAAGGTCGTATAATATTCAAACAGACTTCGTTCAGTTGCGTTTTCAATAACATATTCATCCCAAAATGTAGAGTCAGCAGCAAAATTGGGACTGCCTGGTGTATTAACATCCACAATATACAACAAAATCAAATTCAAATCTCTGAAATCAAATTGTCCGTTTCCAAACAAATCAAATGAAGGAATCGAATTGACTAACGCAGTAGGATTTGTAGGTACATTGAATTCACCAGATTCTACCACACAAATCACGGACTTTTCATTCAGTGTATATTTGCTCTTGTATGATAAATCATATTTGTACTCTCTTGTATCTTCTGTCTCCAACATGTTATCAAATTGTGATCCAGTATTTGAGAAAATGATTTCACCGTTCTTATAAAAAACATTACCAACATGATAATTTGTTCTCAACGAACTCAATGTAGAAATATACGCATGACCACGCATATTCAATAGATCGATTTGAGCAACAGATGGACTAACAACAAAAGTGTTACTGGATGTAAAATCGTTGATAATATACGGTGAACCAATTGCAATGGATCTATCGCTTATAGCAACATCATATCCATATGACATATATGGATATCCTATAGCTTTCTTTTTGTAATCGTATGTAACTGGAACAAGTGTGGAACCAGTTTTTTCAAACAAAATATACTGTCCATGTATGACGTTAGTGTCATCATATGACTGACTGATAGAGCTTGATACTGTTGATTTGATAGCCAATGCGTTGCTTGACGAAATACACCCAACAACAATTCTATCGTTACATACGTCAACAGAACACCCCAAACGATTTGATTTGATAGTGTATTGATCACCGATATACTTTTCAATCAAATCCCAATATACTTGTCCATCATCAGCATAAATTCCATTTGCGTTTGCTGTGTTTACGGGACAATCTTTACGATTGTAAATGTATGCAGCACCTCTACTATATTGAGTATTTGATCCACTGTATTCATAATAGCTGGCGTCATATGGAGCACCAATTACAATAGTATTTCCATTGATTTGAATATCATTACCAAATCTATCATATGAATTTTTTACATAACCATAGGAATTGATTGAGTCAAATGGAACATATTGAGATCCAGTAATAGAAGAAAATGTATGTGTCAGTGACCAACCACCAGAAGCACTTTCAAACAAATATACGTTTGGATTTTCCAAAGATGCTGTTTCAGCAATCAAGATGGAATTGCTTCCTGATTTATCGATACGTACCAATGAACCAAAACTGTTTCCCGTTTCTACAGCGGAAATTGTAGAAATTGGAGTAGATGATACTGAAATGCCACTAGATCCAGTTGTGTAACTATACACATACACAGAACCATTGCCATTTTGATTTGCACCTACAACAATATATTTGTTGTTTATAGAAACAGAGTGACCAAACGAATTATATGTGGTACCTATCGGTGAATTGATTTTTCTTGCAGAAATCAACGATGATGCAATAGTTGAAGAATTTGATGATGTAAGATTCAACAAGTAAACGTCTACAAGACTAGTATGTGTGTAGGGCGAACCCAAATAAGATCCGGTAAAATATTCATTACCAACAACAAAAACGTTTTCGTACAAATCAAAAGATTGACCATATGCATCTTTTGATATTGATGTAGCACCAGTTCCGCTTGTTCCTCCGGTTCCACTTGTACCAAAAGCAAACATAGATCTGGAAGTACCATAGTAAGAATATGATCCTTTTGATATATCAAACCGATATAAGTCGATACTACCAGTACCAGCTTGAGATGCATATTGTGGATTTGGGTTTCCCACAGCAACAAACTTGCCGTAGGCTTCAACCTTAGATCCATACATTGTTACTGGTCCAACTGTTCCATTCATAAAATTAGTTTGTATCTACCGTCCAACCTTTTGCCAACAAATTGTTCTTGGCTGTAATACCAACTCCTGTAGGAGCAGCATTTGTTCCACCCCACAATTGAACTTGTCCGCCTGTGATTCCATTAGCATCCAATTTAGTTAAAATACTATTGACCTCAGTAACGGTCAACGCACATTGATATCCGTAAACCGATTTCAATTGAGGTACGTTTGCTGGTAAATTAAATGTGGTTATTAATGAACACTTGGTTATCACAATATCTTTCAACTTGGTACATGTGCTTAAGTTAACCGACGGAACATTAGTATCACTATCACCACATGAGAACGTCTCCAAATCAACAAATGGTGTACAATCAATCGGAACCGTAATTCCACATTGTGCTATTGCCAAGTTTTTCAATTTTGTCAAACCACTAAATCCTGTGGGTATACCAACACTAGTGTTTGCATACATATACAGGAACGTCAAATTTGTATTATTTGATAAATCCAAAGAAGTCAACGAATTGCCATTTATAGCCAAAGCTTGTAACTCAGTGTTATTACTTACATCGATTGACGATAACCCGTCATCTTGACAATACAACTGTCTCAATTTTGTATTGTTAGTTACATCCAACACACCAAGATTTGCATTTCCACTAACCTGTAAAATGATCAAATTAGTTAACGTACTAACATCAAATGGAGTTGGTCCGGTTCCACGCAAATCACAGTTCCAAACTTGCAATACATTTAATGCAGTACAACTGGTCAATCCCGTGATTTGTGTCAAGTTAGAACACAAATATGTGTACAACGTTGTCAACGATGTATTTCCGGTAACATTTAAAGCAGTAATAGCATTATTTGCTACAGATAATAACGTCAATGGAGTTCTGGAGCTTAAATTCAATGTACCGGCCAGAGCGTTGTTATCCAAATTAATGTATGTTAAATTTGGAAGATCTGTGATTGTGACAGAACTCAATGAAGCATTATTTTTCAACGAAAGAGAAGTTAATCCCGTCACACCGATTCCACTAATTGATGTTAACGCTTGATTTTCTATACCCAAATATTCTAATGATGTATAATAGTTCGTATTTGATATTGTCGTAATTGGATCGACGGTAGAATCTATCTTAATAGCCTTTATGTTTGAAGGATCAATAATAGATTTAAAATTTGCCAAAGTGACATTAGAATTAGAAATGACAATTCCACCACCATCAGTGCTCCAATTCATCAATTGAGTTGATGGACTATAATCTAATCTATCCGCTGGATCATATGCAGTAACCGTTGTTGTAGCAGGAGTCGATGAACCAGCAACGTTTGTGGCGGTCAATGAAACTGTATAGGTTCCTTTAGTTGAATATGTATTTGGTGATGGATTTTTACTGGTGCTTGTGTTTGTATCTCCAAAATTCCATGCCCAACTATATGGGTTGAATACAGCATTCTCTGATGTTGTATTCGTGAATGCAACTGAAAGGGGAATGTCTCCTACGGACGGTGTTAATGTAAACGAAGCAACTGGAACAATAACGGATGAAACATTAATTATGTTGGTCTTAACCTTTGTACCGCTTCCACCTGCATTTGTTGCAGTAAGTGTTACTGTGTAAGTTCCTGACGTAGAATATACGTGAGTTGGATTTTCTGACGTGCTTGTGGTTGAATCTCCAAAATCCCACAAGTAAGTAATTGGACCAACGCCCGTTGTTAAATTCGTGAAAGTAATTGTCGTAATAGAAGCGTAGATACCCGTAATAGGAGTCTGATCGAAATCGACAGTTGGAGCTGGAACCGTCAATGCAGTAATGTACGAAGGAATTGTTAATGTCGTACTTCCGCCTGCATTAAGTGCAGTTAATGTTACGTCGTAAATACCAGCAGATGTATAAATATGAGTTGGATTTTCAGATACGCTTCCTGACAAATCTCCGAATGTCCACACATAAGATGATGCACCCGTTGTGTTGTTATCGAACGTAACAGAAAGTGGAATATATCCACTTAATGGAGTTCCGGTGAAACTCACGACTGGAACTGGTACTACAGCGTTAGCAGTAATATAGCCTATTCTGGTTTTTTTAGATGTTCCACCAAATCCAGTGGCAGTAAGTGAAATGGTATATGTGCCAGGTTCAACATATACGTGGGTAAATGAGGTTGATGAAGTGGATGTATTACCATCTCCAAGATCCCATAAATATTCGGTGACGTTTCCGGACACAATAGGAGTAAATGTTGTTGAAAACGGTGCAAATCCTGAAAGAGGTGTTGCTGTAAAATTAACAGTTGGAGCTGGATACAAACTAGAGGTAGTATCGGTATAGTCTATAAAATGCGTTCCATCAACATACAAGTTACCGTATGTATCATCATAAATTGTATAGTCTTTATCTTTGGAACGATCAATCAAAAGAACAGAATCACGTAGTATTGATTCGCCAAAATAGATTCGTGGCAAAGTAATTCTTACACAAGTATTTTGTAGTATTTTTACAACTTTATCGGTATCTGTCGTTTCCAATCCAAATGACTGCGCTATGTTTGGATTGTAATACGCATTTTTTACCAATTGATAAACGAGTCGTTTATACGATCCGTTTGTATTTTGTTCATCAACAACGAATCCATACTGAGCAGCTGATGCAGAATCAAAAAAGTTATAACTACTACTGACAAAAAAACCTTCTTCCACCGTTTGGACCGAACTGGAAGCACTTAGTGTCCATGATTTGTTCGAACTAAAAGGTGTATTGAAAATCTCATTAGACTGTATAGACTTTATCATTGAATTAGAAATCCAGGCGTACTTTGATCAAAAGTTCATTAGAGAAGGTCTTTTGTGCTGGTCTACTCAATTTAGCGACGGCAACAAGTTCATTGTTGCTATTATACAATCCAACTGAAGTAGGATACACTTTTGGATCAGTCAAAAAGTCTGATTGTTTAATATCACCACGTTGACGAATTTCACCAGTAACAGCATCAGTTGTAGCTGTAGAATACGTAAAAGTAGGATTGTTACTATAGTTAAAATCACGATTCTTTACACGTACAAAATAATGACGTGAAGGGACGTATTCACTACGTCGTATCCTCATATTATCAGATGATGCACGTATAAGATTATACACCGCTTCTTTATACAATTGGTTGTTCAAATACGTTCCGGCAGCAGGGGCATTTGTACGAGCATTACCGCTTGTTCCGGTACTTGGAATCGTAATTTTTGCAGTGGTTGAAGTTACTGAATTCAAAAATTCAGCATTCAAAATCACAATACCCGCCTTAGGAAATACCAATCCAATACCGGTTGTAGGATGATATTGTGCAACACTCTTATCACCAGTATAATTTGCAGTACCAGCACTACTCAACAATCCAGTTGCTAGTGATGTGTAGTTATTGTATGACGCAGCACCCGTGGTTTCATCGTATTGACCCAAGATCAAATTGTAATATCCAGCAGATCCGCTTTGGGCAGTAATTGAAGAATCATCGATTAAACGAACATATTGAGCACTAGCACTAGCATCATTCTTTAGTGTTAGTTGAAATTGCCCAGCGTCAATACCATCTCGGAGTTTTTGAGAATTGAATGACAACACAACAAAATCCGTTGAAAGAGATACCGATGTCACAGATGATGCTGGCGACGTTTGTGACTTGACAGAAAAGGCTTCACCGTTGTTCAAGATGTTAACATACTGTGACCAAATAGCTTTGGTTGGACTGACCTTGATGTTTGTATACTCATCGTAACTGGTTGCGTAACCATTTGCATTACCATATGCAATACTAAACAATGCATCATTAGAACTTGATGTAGCACCTAAAGTAGGATACACATCCAAGTAATAATATCCATTATATACGTCAAATCTATTGGAGCCAGAAATGGTGGCTTGAAGACTTCCTGTTGCTACACTGCTTTGTATCTGAAACAGTGAACCAGTACTAAACATACCAGTCGATACCTTGGTAGATCTTCCGGCAACAATATCAGATTGTTCAAATTGTTTATAAATCATATAATTAAGAAATTCTCACTGTTACTGGAATAGTAATAGATCCACCACTTTCGTTTCCTACCACCGTAATTGTAGCAGATGTTGTTACTGTCAATGAGGTGTTTGGAATGAACTTAAATCTATTTCCAACTACAACCTGCGATGTGGTACTGATCAAGTCATTAGCAAATGAAGGCACCGTACTGGTACTGGTATTTGCTGAATTGGTTTGATCTACAACCAAGGTTCCTAACTTCTTGTTTGACAAAATGGCAGTATAACCCAAAGTCAAATTGTATGCTGGATTTGTTGTTGGCGAAATAACGTTGTCAGACTTGTTATCCTTTTGAACGTCAATCGATTGAATGTTCAAACTAATTACAGGTATCGATGTTACACCCTGTGCAAGTGTGACCAACTTGTACTTCATTGTCTGAGTTTCGTCAGACAGTGGTTGAAACACTGGTGTGTTTCTAATGGCGATATCGTAGTATGCACTTCCCTGTGGATGATTTGGATTGTACAAGTTGTAATCAACTTCATCATCGGCAAGAGCAAATGAAGTAATATTCAAATTACCGGTCTGTGCCAACAGTTCTCTTCCTCTTTTTGTTAGAACTGCATCTACAGTTATAGTTTTGTTATCTACGTATGCCATATGTGTTTTTCTTTTCTATAAGTATTGTTTTACCTGTCTTTTTATTTATTATTTTTTACTGAACTGTCAAAACTCCGTTGTTTCCGGTTGATATAGAAGTATTAGTTACAACGGTACTAATTACTGGCAAACTCTTATCTGGGTTGCCACATGAATCCACAGTATAATTAGTAGTCTGTTTTGATTTAACAAAATATCCGTATTTGACGCCATCGTCAGATACAGCAATACTCAAATCCCACCGAATAGGATTGTGTCTGGTTCCCAAGAAATTTTGAGTTGATCCTCTAAAAATCGTGGCTGGTTCATACGGATATGCACTGTACGTATCCTTTTTGGCAATTGAAAGTTTGTTCAAAATCTTCGTATATGAGTCGATTGTACCCATAAAGTTGTATTCTTGTACGGAAGCACTATATGGAATCATCCATGTATAATGTGGAACTGACTCTGAAATGTTTTCATAGTTTGATCCAGAACCTAACACATCAACATAAATAATACCAAATCCTGTACCCGAGTCCAATGTACTTTCAACCCACAATTCTTCATATGAAGTTACATCATTAATATAACTGTATGTTCCTTGGAAGTTGTTTTGCAATATCAATGACTGTGATACAGGATAGGCTGATATGGATTTCTTATCAACAAACTGACCAAAACTGCTAGAAGTTTGTGTTTGGTATTGATCGTTTCTCCAAACAGTAACGTTATCAGCAGAACTGGATCTTACTAAATTTGTAAACTCTACAGTTTCTTCTACGATTTCACTATCAATTGGCTTAAGAGGAAACTTGATTCTTTCCAAAATTGTTGGTTCAATCAAAATACCGTTTAACAATTGATTACGAGCCGCCACCACATTTCGAATCGATTCAAAAATACTAGAATCAAAGTACAACTTATAAATACTAGTAAACTCTTGATACAAAATTCGTCCACTTGCTTTTGGCGATCCATCAGAATAATATGATGCTCTCATATCTTCCAATACTGAATAACTTGAAGAAAACTCTTGACGTGGATCGCCCAACTCTCCAACAACATCTTTGTTACCAAAGTATCTCAAGATTTCTTCATTCTTACTTGATACCGGTGACATAAAGATGCCTACCAACGGAGAATCGGTGTCTGTATTAAATGGAGTATTTTTATCGAACGGTGTTAAAGCAGAAGTGTTGTGATGATCCTTCACTGCAATCTTGTTGTTCCACAACAAGTTAGGACCATAGTTTGACATTCTGTAAGACTGATTAACACTGTACTCAATAAAGTTGTATGGAAACGCAGAAGATACTTCGCCAAGACATACATTTGCATATGGATATAACGAACTGGTAGAATAACTACCAGAATACATTGAACGTATGACCAACGTATCATCGTACAAATCTGGATTTTCAGACAACGAGTTGTATGTCGTTTCAGATCCAACAGATACAGTTGGGAGATTGTACAAATAGGCATACAATGCAGTTCCACCAGGCATTGACCCACTCTTCTCGTATGTGTATGTTTCAACCGACGTACTCAATTGACGTGGATAATTATAAGCCAATCTAAAATACAGATTGTCTCTTATGAATGCGTCATTTGTTTCGTAGTACGAATCAAAGTTATTAGCGTGTTCAGTGAGATTGTCAAACGAAATTGGAACTTTCCATAGGTTCAATTTATCAATTGACCCACTAAAATCTGTAGATCCCAACTTCAAAAACTTAGCTGTGCCGCTTCTAAACGATACATTTTGTTGATATTCAAACAATTGTGAATTGATCGACTTCAATCTGTTTTCACCCTCATCATTGATCGTCACAACCAAATCATACATGGTAGGCATTTCGTCAATGTTTGCAGATTGTGAATAGTATGATGATGGATGATTTTTACGTATCATCACGCTATATACGTTTCCATCAAAAATTGGTAAAGAATCAGAGTAAATTTCTTCATTCCCGATTTCAAATACAATTTTGCCGTTATCGTTCAACGATTCTTTATATGCATAAACTCTGTAGTCATAACCAGATGAACCATCTGGATACTTTCTAAGCAAATCAATTTTGGTCAATTGACCATACATTTTGCTGTATCTATTGCTAAACGCAAACTTAAACTCTACAGTATCAATATCTTCACTGTAAGGAGTGAGTATATAAGATTGTGGGTTAAGGTTTAACAAATATACATTCTTGTCAAAGGTATATCTTGACTGTGATACATCTGAGTATGCTCCAAACTCTCTTACGTTAATGATATTATTGGGAACGCCGTAACATGCCAATAACAATTTAACACTTTCAACCGTTCCTTTTGCCTTTAATATAGCAGGAAGACTGTTTAAAATACGATTGTTAATTATGTTGGTTTTATCAGCGATAGACGCATAATTGGTTCCAGCAATGTAATTAGACAACAATGTTGCATCATTGACCGACGATTGCATTTTCCAACCAAATGATGACAATAGACCATCCAACACTTTGTTTGGAATAGTTGTATTTACACCGGAATTATTGAATGACAACATCGGGAACTTATCAATGTAGATGTAAATGTTATCAAAATGATGACCTATCATGGATAGGAAAATCAAAAAGTCGTCGTTATTTACATCTGACAAAAGATACGTTGGCAGATTGTTAATCAAACTGTCTCTGTTATTTGCATCATATTCATCAGCTTCATCTTCATATGATTGTGGAAAACGATCCACATTGTTGTACAAATCGTTGGTCCACAAATAGTATTCGTATCCATCAAATGAAAGTTTGATGTCATTGATTTCACCCATCAACTGTTCAATTTTCTGTACGGTGTATTGATCAGAGTATGAAGCAGCATTCAATTCATCAATAGATGAATTTTTAGATTTGATCGACATCAACTTATTTTTGTAAATAATGATGCGTGTTTTTGCTGAGGAGTATACAATGAAATTCTCAAAATTAGTATAGTCTACATTGATATTTGAAAACCGTTGTTTCAAAATCAAATCGATATCTTCTACGCTAGTTGAATCAGTTAAAGTATATTCTACTGAAAGAGATGTTTTTTTATCATTAACCTTCAAATTTAAATTTGCAGGTTTGATAGAAAACGTGTTATACTTCGGAGTAGTTACCAACACAATATCCTGTACAACCGGACTCAAAGAAGTATTTACAATCCAAAAAGTGCTGTTAACACCAATTGTATTTGGTAGAGCTTCTTGTAACTTGATTACAAGAGTTCCATCTGAAAATTGTTTTTGTGACAGAATCTTAATCAATTGATTCTGACCAAAGTTGATAGAGTTCTTTAACGGACCCACGTATTTTTTATCGTACTCAAACTTGATATCCGATAGATACTGTTGAATTTGTCCATTGAAAACGCTATACAAATAAGAATAACATACGATTGTATCGTTATCATCTACGTCATGAATATTCTTTAGACGTATCTTGATAGTCTCTGATACAATGGTGTCTAAAATTTTAACGTATTGATCGTATGAATAACATTCTGCATAGTTTTCATACAAAAATGTAGTGATGTAGCTAGAAATACCAATGAAATTAATATCTTTTGCCAAACCATTAAGTGATGTTGCTGGAATGACAAATCCGTTATAAATCTCATTCATCAACTTATACAGTCCATCGCTTCCGATTACCGAATAAGCCTTATCAAATGAATTCAAAATACTGTCTGATGCAGTATTAACAAAATTCAATAAATACGTTTGTTTTAGATAATATTCAAAGTATGGAATGATATCCCGGCATTCGATTTTACCCGACACAAAACAGTCATACTCACTTTGAAAATCAACTTTGTCTTGTTGATTAAAATTCTCCTTGTCAAGAATCAATGAAGTTTTGATTTCTTTTCTTGAAGGAGAAACTTGTTTGATGATAAAGCATTGTTTATCAGCACTTCCAACAATGTTAGACAAAAAGTTGTAAACGACCTTATAACTTCCATTTTGAATGCCATATCGTGAAAGATCCACACGTGGATCCAACAAGATCTTGGAGTTGTTATAAAGAGTAAAGGTTGGAATAAACTCCTGATACGTTACAGATATTGTATTATTTTGAGCATCCTGATATTCAACATTACGAGATTGAAAGTTCGAAGGTTGATAAATTGGTTGCCAAGTATTAAGATTGTCCTCAACATCAAAGACGGAAAATTCAATGTAATCGTCAATTTGTGATCCGTAAAACTTTTCTGATGACGGAGGAGTCTTCTTCATCAGAGATGAAATCTCGGTTGGTAAATAAGATGAACTATTTACCTGATCAGTGAACTCCGTGGTAGTTGGAAATGGATATGCCATATTTACTATCAATATATATCAATTGAGAAGTCTTCTAATCTGTACATTTCCTGTTGATCCAAAAGTTTGAAAAGTTCCTCCTGTATTGTTACCTTCACTTAATTGTTTTGCAGGCGGTCTTGAACACTTGAGTTGAAGAACTTCAAGATTGTATGTTCCTTCACCACTTCTTCCATCGAAAATGTCTATAATTGCAGTGTAATTATTTGAAGAATTTGGCTGCTGTGACACTTTAACTTCACCACGACCTGTCCATTTTAACACCAAATTTGTGTTGTATGGACCAACGCCGTTGTTTGTTACTTGGCTAACAACTCTTGGTAAAGTTCCACGGTATATCTCATTAGAATATGTCACTTTATTAGATTGTAACGTAATTCTCAACGTGTGATCTACATTACCTTGAAACTTGAAAATGCTAATAGGATTAACGCAATCTTCAGATAGACCAACATTCTCAATTGGACCACGACAGTTATTGTAATCTTGTTGATTATATGCATAACGACTTGTCCAAACGATTCGACCGTCATAAATAATCACAGCAGCAACACTGTGAGGTCCACCCCAGTTCTTGTAGAACAATTCCACATTCTTCCAACCTTCAGTGAGTTGAACCGTTTTTGGATGGTCTGATTGATATACATCCAATTGTACATTGTAGGGAGATTGTGCAGTAACATTTGTCAAATCTATCTGACGTACACCATCAATAGCGAAATAACCGCTGTTATCTGCCGCAAATTTCAACGTGTATGTTCCAGTATATGGAAAATAAACTTGATAATTCAATGTGTCCGAAGATTCAGTCTGAAACGACTCACCTACTTTTTCACTATACACACCATATGCATACATTATTGGACTCTTACCCACGCCGTATGTTGGCCATACAGTATCATATTTACCATATGAGTAAAACAACTCTTTGCATTCTTTTACAGGTGCAACAACCTTTTGTACTGCAAGTTGATGTACAGGAACAGAAGTTGTTACCACTGCTACTTGAACAGGCATTGACACTGGTGTCACCGGTTTAAGAACAGAAGGCGTTGGTACCGCAAAATCCAAAGGAGGAGACAGCTGAATATCTTGTTGACGTTGACATTGTTCAGACGGTATCAAACCAGATTGTGCACCAGTCAATGTAGTGGATGGTGCATCTGATTGAACTTCCGTGTTAGTTGTCGTAGTCTCAGCTGTGCCAGACCCCAAACCAGTGGATGACGCATCAGATTGAATTGCATCTTGTGACTTTAATGGTAGATATGGAAACACGGTATTAAAGTCACTGACAGCTTTACCCTCTCCAGCTTTGATACGCAACTGAATGATGGTATCTTTACTTGCTGAAATCAAAGCATCTTTTCCAGACGAATTACTCATTTTTGACAATTCGGTTGTCAATGTTGTAATTTTATCTTGAAGAGTTTTCTTCTCTGATTTAAGAGTTGTAACTTTTGAGTCTTCTTTTGGTTCAATATCCTTAAATTCAGAGATATTGATATCGTAGACGTTTGTTATAGAATTGAGTTCATAAACATCTTGAGTTAACGTAACAGCAAAATATTTCTCCGTCGAATCAACGATAATCAAATTACCAAACTCGTCAAATTGATTATCATATGATCCATCCCTTTTAAATGCGTTTTGAGTTTCAGTGATCATCTTACAACTTTGAAATAAGTATTATTGTCAAACACGTCAACAGCACCATTTAATTCTGTCTTGATCAAAATCTTAAAGTACCGTTCTTGTGGTAATCCCGACATATCCAACATAAAATAATTACCAGAAGAATCACAACTCAACTTTGTACCCTCATCAAAATCAATAATGACTTCTTCAGTCTCAGTATCTTTAATTGAATAGTATGATGTTGTTGGCAAATACTTAGGTGTCAAATGTGCACTTTGTTGTGTAGCTTTAACAAAATTCTTGAGTGGGAACTTTTCTCTTGCAAACACGTTTATTCTCACAACACTGTTGCTCTTGTATTCTTTCTTGACATTCTTTAATATCACAGCAAGTTGCGTATCATCAGTTATTGGACTCAAACTGCCTGTTACGAATAGAGAGTCGTCATAAACTACATCTACATACGGAGTATAAATCGTGTTGGTTTCTTTTCCATAAAATCCAAGATTTCCGTTGCTTACGTTTTGAGTGTTTAACTCTTCGGAAGTTAATAAAATGAATCCTTCGTTTGGAACACATCCACACATCCATGACTTGACGATGGGAGTAACATCCATTTTGATGTCAGATGATTCGTATCCAAAACTCTGTGACATGATCAACGAACTTCCAGTATAAAGAGTTGAACAAAAACTAGATGTTGGTACTGTCGCTGAATTTGGTACAGAATAATACCAAGTTCCGCCGCCGTTTCCAAATGCAATAGATTTATTCGATTCGTTGGTCAGATAATCATAAAGATCTTTGGTTGGATTTGAAGGATACCACCGTGTTCCTCCAGTAGAACTATAGTCTCTATAGTTCCAACTTGCGCCAGTTGTAGAACCATTGTCAGCAAATCTACCATTTCCCATTTCCCAACTTTGACTTATAGGATATGCGTAAAGTGTGTATGTCAATGGAAGTTCTTTTTGTTGAAGTACTTTCATGTTCAATACAAACTTGGGATCCGAAATATCACCGGATGCAATAGAACTTGAAACTTCCGAAACATCAAACTTAATCAATGCTCTACTGAATTTTGAGTAGGTATTGAAAGAAAACATTGGATTGTAATAAATGTAACTTCCGTAAATATCACCTTCCATATTTCCAGAAATACCGTACAGACTTCCCGAAAGATTTGTCACAATACCTGTCAAACTGCCAGAAATATTTCCACTGATAGATGACCCGGATATATCGCCTGAGAAATCAGTTACACTACCACTAGCGAACAAAATAGAAACTGTTTCATCTGTGTACGTATTACCATTCAACAAAGCGCTTGCAACGTGGCCAGAAACGCTTCCAGTTACAGTTCCAGTGAAACGTGTCGTTGTGAAGTTGGCACACGATGCCGTTGGATTTGCGTACGCCACCACAGTACCGTAAACTACGGATATTTCGTTGGGTGTATCCAACGCAATAACGTTGGTGGTACTGCCTGTAAAATATCCTACCAATGATCCACTGAAATTTACAACATTATTGATGATGTAATTGTCTGAATCTAAACTGCCTGATTGATATTTGACAACAGATTTGACGCTTGACGCAACCGAACTGATATTCAACAGTTCATCAATACCAAAATTTTTGTTTTCAAAGTTGGTAAAGTTAGTTACGTATGTGTCTTTAGATGGAAAAATAAAGATATGCATATTATACTGATGTGGCTTTTATGTCTACGTCTGGGTATTTAAGTTCAAACACACACGGATCAAGAGATGGATAAACGATTTTATTTACGGTTGCAGCATCAATGTTATATTCTACATCCGAGTACGTTCCATTTCTTGATGTCAAATTATTGATCTTCAGATACGCAACAGATTGAACTCCTTCCACTTTGGCGATTTCTAATTCCAATTGACTCAAGTTAATTGGTTGATTGAATCCCCACAAATCAATATTAAAGAAATCCTTGATAGTCTGTACACAATTTGCCAACACTTCTTTTTTGTTGAAATTGTTGTAAGTGACAATCTTAAAATCCACACCAATATTGATGATATAACCATCAATCAAATTGATACCGTCAGTCATCATACGATATCTACTCAAATATTGACGAAGATTATGCAACAATGCTTGATTTGGCTTTGTCAAGTTTTTGTTTTCATCATAACTCAACAAATACAAATTAACTGAAAATGGATTCTTCAGATTACCACTAATTTGTCGATTGCTGATCACTTCATTGTTTTGTGTCAACTGTCCCTCGACAATAGAATTAGCGTTCAAGTTGTTGTCGGATATTACCGTTGCTTTAGCTACCGATCCAAACTTGGCGGGCATAGCGTAACTACGAGCAATATAATCATCAGCAGTCACAACACGATTTTGAGCTGCAAAAAACGCAGTGGCGTTTTGTTTAACTTCGTCACTTGATTCGGGTCCGTCACCACCAACAGCAGGAACATTGTTTTCTGCTGCCAATGAATTACGTACTACCTGAAACAAACTTTGTTCTGCATTTGACAATACCGAGATGTCATTTTCGTATTCAACACTGACGATTTTGTTGATATCTCCAGTTTGACTGTTTGATTCAACTCCACCACCAACCAAATATTTGACCGTAAATTGAGTACCTTGTTTAGGATACACACCAAACGAATCAGAATTAACAATGTTTGACGGGTCAATATTGACATTCAAGTTGTTCAAATTTGACAAACTCACACCAAGAATTTCAGCTGATGGAATAACAATTTCATCATTCACACCCTGATTTCCCGGTCCAAATTCTAAATACGTCAAATTGTTTTGGTCAATATTTGTAACAAATTTGCGTTGAGTTCTCAACAACTTAACGATATTTGGAACGGAAGATTGATATTGAATGAATCGATCATCGTTCAAAGATACGTTTTCATATGATGTTAACACAATATCTTGAGCAAGATATTCAACTTCATACCAAGGTACGTTGTCTTGATCACGTACATCCAAAATTTCAAGAACGTTTGGTTCATCCAAATACAATTTGTAGTATGGAGTACTTTCGTTAACAATAAAAGTCTTAGTTACAATTTGTCCAGAAATTCCGTTTGCGGTTTTCTTTATCAAAAAGAACTGTGGAATACCATATTCATCTCTGGAACTTACCGTTATTTCTCTTGGAGAATTAACAGTATCCATAGAAAAATCAATAACATCCGCTGTAACAAATGCTACTCCAGCACTGTTAATTAACTGCATTCCAGATTTGATACGTAGAGTATACTTTTCATCAGGAACATATTCACCCACGTCGTTTTTAATTGATGGCACCAATTGATACACATCAAAGTTGGTTAACGAAGGACGAGATACCTTTGGCTTATATCCCAAGAATTTGGATAATGCTAGTACGTTTTTACGTTCTTCGGTGTATGGAAACAAACTTTCCTTGAATTGTTGATCCAAGTAAAATGAAAGTACATCTCCAACATAGGCAGCCATATCAATGAAGATGGTACCGGGAGAAGAGTCTGAAAAATCCTGATAGTTCTTTGGAAAATACGTCTTGGTATACTCAATCAGGTTCTTCTTAAACTGAGAAAAATCTCTGTTCAAATAAGATATGTCCTTATTTGTTAGAGGTTTAAATGTTTTCTGTGTAGTCGATGCCATAATTAGTTATTTTCCAAAAACATTTCGATTTGAGCCTGATCGTTATTGACAGAAATGGTCAAATTAATGTATAATCTATAAATATCCACGTCTTCTTTTTTTAAAACTTTAATGTCAATATTATCAATAGTTGCAACTGGAATCCAAAAATTGATATCAGTTGTCAAAGATTGTTTAACACGTTGTGGTAACGTTGTGTCATTTGGATCAAACACAAAGTTATTCAATGAATGTCCAAAGGTAGGTTGCATACGACGTTCTCCCTTTCGTGTGTTCAAAAGGTTAATTATGTTCGTTTTTACCTGTTCCAAAGTGTAAATGGTCTGGTTGAAAAACCCGCCAGCACCATTTTGAATAGGTAATGTCAACCCAATTGGATATAATGTTGCCATATTACATCATTGATACAGACCCAGATGAAAGTCCACCAGACTTCTTTTTATCAATTGCCTTCATCAATGCTGAATAATTCTTTGTTAATGCTTGTGCTACAACGGGTGGTGCTTGTTCAACATTATCCATTACAGATGGTGCAGCCAGTTCCGATGTTACCATACCACCTTCTTTTGGAAGTCCACCAACAGTCTCATTCAACGCCTTATTTAGAAGTTCGTTACTTGTATACTTCTTATACTCTTTCTTTGGTTGAACAACAGGTTGTACTGGAGTAGATGTGGTCTTTATCTTTGGAGCAGTATTGATCACCTGTTGTTCAGGTTTAGCAAAAATCTCTGAAAGAACTTCAGGAATTGCTGCACGTACTTCTTCCTTAACCATCTCTCTAATCATTTGTCTTAGTAGGTCTTTTGTCATATTATTATTAAATATCAAGATTTATAGTTCAAAATGTACTTATGTTTCAGTTTCCAAAACATCTACAACTTGTCTATTACGACGATCTATACCGAAAAATCCACCCGGAACACCATCACCCGTCTCAACGTTAACACTAACGGGTTGTGATCCATCCTGTATTGTTGCACCATCTTGACCCGGAGCATATCCACCACCGGTCAAAAATACACGTCTGCTCATCAATGTTGACAATCGGTTTTGCAATTCCTGTAAATCAAATAACTGAACTGGAATTTGGGTAAATGGAAGTGAAGCACCTCCAGCGTCAGGATGTGAATGAAAATACCAATGTACGTGAGTTTTTAACCATTCACACAAATCAAACAACCAATCGACCGTAGTTTGTCCTAACAGTGCAGGTTCGTTGGTTTCATTGTATTGTCCCAAATAAATCACAGGACTGTTAAATACTGTTTTAGTATTGGTAGTCATTACAATCTGTTCGTGAGCATCAACTGTATATTCACTGTCTGTAACAATAGCATATCGTTTCTTAGAAAAATGTATGGTCTCAGAGAATCTGCTACTTAAAATCAACCGATCCGTGTTTACTATCAATTGGTCTTTATTTAGTATCGGATAGTTAAACGTTGTAGCACCATCAGGACAAAATGCGGCAACCTCTTCACGTACATCATTACCAAATAGCTTTTTGTAACACGTTGTAACGTATTTAGAAATAGTACAACCAGAAGTGATGTGAATTGAAGTACCGTCATTGTTAATATCTTCCAGCAAAAATCCACCAGTATTTCTTTCTGGATGTGTCAGATCAGATGGATCAATTGGTGGAATGGGTGGCAACCTATCATGAAGTTTGATTTCTTTGTCTTTTCTCAAAGGACGTTGACGGTTTCTAAATAAAATCATTGGATTTCCACCACCAACTTCATATACATTATTGTAGAAGTTATTGGTTTTCTTTTGTCCAATGTTATAATCAGCATATCCCTTTTCAAAATCGTGTGCGGGATTTGTGCTATATGCTTTATCGTTTTCACGATTATCGTCATATCCACCAAATCGAATTGATTGACCGAATCTACTTTCAATCAACGTATCACCTTCAAAACGTTTCAATGAACGAATGTAAGGATTGTGCAAAAAATATCTACCTAGAGATCCTTCAAACCCATAACCGCCTTCAGCCCTTAGTTTGCTTACTGGTCCTTTGTAATCAATAAATGGATCATCTGGTGACTTATACTCTTCACGGTTGCCCATGTTAGCACCATACGTTTGTTCAAAACCAATATCAGCATTATTGTTTATGAAATTTTTGTAGTTGATTTTACGAGTATAATACAAGTTTTCGTTATATTTTACTACACCGACAATTTCGTTTACAAGAGGATATTCTGATATATTGTTTTCTAAAGGAAGTGCCCATGGAAGTCCTTCTTTAGGTAAAGTTGTTTGTGTATTTAACAATCGCAACTTAACACGTCCAACCCACGTATAATCAAAGTCATCTATGGATGGTTTTTTTCCAATGTAATTTTCTGGCCATTGATCTGGATCCAAATAATGTCCGTTTTCACTAATTTCAGGATGCGTTTCATCCAGAATGATATCAAGAACTACAGCTGGTTCAAACTGCGGTGTCTGTGAAACATCTGTAAGTAAAAACTTCAGGTCTCTTTTTGTTGCCAAAAGATTTACATCTTTTGACTGATCCATTGCGATAGGAGCATTCATATTACGACTTATTAATCTTTATTTCGGAAGATGTGTTAATAACTTCAATTTCTTTCATGAGTTGACGTTTTTCATCTTCTGTCAAAAACCCAGTCATTTCTCCATCAGCACCAACTGTCTGTTTGGACAAAATACGTTGAATTACTGCTGCCAATTTAACCAACTGTTCATCGTTCTTTACTTGCACATCCAAGTATTCTTTTATCAATGGAACAATCATTAATGCGTCATTTGCTGTCTTAATCAATGATCTAAGATCACTAATAAGAATATCAAGTTGATCCCGATTATTTTCGGAATTTTTTACAATATCCTTGCAAAGATCCGAAAACTTCTTGTTTTTGTATATTTCAATATCGTTATCCATGCTAAGTATCTATTGTTATAAATAGAAAAACCACTCTTTTTGGAGTGGTTTTCCTTATTTTATTTTAAAACACTATTACAACTTACCAGTATCAACGTAAGCTCTAGTGATGTTATTCTGATAATTCTTCATACGATTGATCACCTTTGTGATTTGTTGCGTCTTACAAGATGAAATCTCTCGGATGTAAAGATACAGTGCCTTTTTGTTGAAAGCATCAATTCTATCACTGTTACGAAACAGTTCAATAACTGCATTAGCAATATTGATGTCACGTTGTTTGGTGAAGATCTTGTTCACATTCTTTTCCCAGTAACTCACCATAAGGTCAAGAAACTCACGGTTTTCTTCATCCTTGTAATAACCATCTTCCTGTTGCAACTTGTAAGTGTTTTCACCAGAATCATCACCGATTTCAACATGTTGATTGAAACGTTTGTAGTTGGTGTTGTTCTGGAAAATCAGATAATTCTTGGCAATAATACTAAAATAACTAAATGCCTTACCCTTTCCACTTTCAAACTTATGAATGTTTGCAACCAAATGTGCGACAGTTTCCTTTTGTACCTCAATAGGACTTGTTTCAAAGTAGCAGAACTTAAACGTATTAAACACGTTTTCTACCAACTTTTCAAACGCATACTTGATCTTGATGTTATAAATTTCATCTCTGATCGATTGATCCTCAGTCGAGTTGTATTCATTAATAGCGTCTTCGGTATCAGATGTAAAATACATCTTTTCCTTAGGCTTACGAGCCTTTCTCTTCTTAACGTTTGAAGAAATGACAGGTTCATCAGAAATAGTCACAATAGCAACCGGATTTTCGGTTACAGTCTTTGTCACAGATTTCTTTTTGGATGTAGTGACTGGCTTCTTTTTTGTCAAACGAGTTACCAGTCTGGGCGCTGGCTTCTTGCCCTTTTTAGTCGGTTTAGTCTTAGGTGATGTCTTCTTTGTCTTCTTGGTTTTGATTTTGGTTTTGGTTTTTGACATTTTCTTCTATCCTTTGATTGAGTTTTTGGATTATTAAATATAAATCTGAAAAGATCGATCCCACTTCATCGTCTTTTTCAAATAACTGTTTATCATCGATTAATTTAATCTGTTGATAAACTTCACTAACATCATTCTTGAATTCTACTATCCAACCCTCATAAATGTCAATTTTATTTTGACAAATATAAACGATATAACCTAATATAACTGTTGTGGCAAAAAACAGTCCCAACAATAGACTTAATATAATCATAACTTATTCTTCTTCATCTTCTTCACATTCATCACAATAGTTTGTTAGATATATGAGAGCTTCATCAACCATATCCCAATCTTTGGTTGTTTTGGCTTCTCGTAACATTTGTACAATTTCACAGATTTCTTCTTGACTCATAGAAAGTTAACTTAAACAACCTGTTATTGGTTGTTAGTTAAAATTAAATAGTGTCAATGATTGTAAACGACAAAAAATTTTGATTTATCTGTGAGTGAAGTATCGTTTAAAAAATTCATCGCCGTGATTTTCCATTTTCTTAAACTCTTCAGCAGACATTGTTTTGGCTTCATCCGTATCAATTTTACCATCATTGTTTGTATCATATTTTTCAACAATATCAACAACTTCGGTGTTTACGGTTTCAGTTGGTTGTGGAATAGACTGTTGTGGAGCTGGTTCGGTTACAAACTTTTCTTCTTTTTTAACAACTGGCTCTGGTTCCTTTTTTGGTTCAGGAGCTTCCACTTTTGTATATATAGCATATTCTTTACTGATAGCCATGTTGTACGCCAATATCAAAGCAACTGCAAGAGGATCAAATACAAAGATCAATACTAGAATAAACCATTTGACGACAGTATTAAGACTTACATTCAATTCATCAGCAACAAACTTAAACGTTTGAATATCTTTATTAGACGCAGTGTTTAGTTTCAAATCAACTATCTTTTTATCAATAGTGTCAATTGTTGTTGAATAACCAGACGATTTGGTATTTTCAGCTTGAATGTTTTTGTCAGTTTGATCAATCAATTCCATTGTTTGATCTTGTACTTGTCTAAACTGAATAGGATTTCTAGCAAGCAACGCATTGGTATTGATTTCGCTAAGTCTTGCTTCTTGTGTTTTACGTAGTGCTGATAAAGATTCAATACGAACTTTGACATCTTGTATTTTAACAAGTTCCTGTTTCTTTTGATCTTCCAACGTCTTAATTGTATCCATCATCATTCCGTATTTCACAGACGATTGTTGATATGCACTAGTAAGATATCCGAAAATACCCAAAGATGTAATCAACATCAATACAAATACAGCACCGCACAAATAAGACTTCAACATCCACTGAGACCGTTTCCAAAACCTATACAAAAACGATGTAGCAACAAGTTTACCCAGTTCCAATGATGATGCCATTACCATAGCAGCAATAGACGCCCCAGAAAATAACAATCCGATACCCCAAATGGAAAAGAATGCAGCACATCCTGCAATGAATAGTGCTGAAAATCCAAGTAACAGATTAAAATTTAGTATGTTTCTGTTCATAGTATATAAATATCTAAAAAAGTAAAAAACCCCACCTTTAACAGGTGGGGTGACATAACTTATTATATTTGGGTTACTTTACAGTAATCTTTTTAACTTCAGGTTTGTTTGGCTTGATTTTATGTAAAGTAACTAACAAAATTCCATTTTCAAACTTGGCATCAATAGTATCTTTAGAGATATTATCACCCAATGTAAAACTTCTACGGAAACTAGAACGTTTCAATTCACGACGTAGATATGTGCCAGTCTGATTCGAATCACGTTCCACGTTAACCGCTTTGTTTCCTAGAATGGTCAATACGTTTGATTCTACCTCAACATTAACGTCTGACTTGTCAAGACCAGGCACTTCTGCCTCAATCACAATCTTTTCAGAAAAATCAATAATGTTAACCTTTGGATATGATCCCTTTTCAAAAAAGTCTACCCCGAAATCTTGGGAAAAACTGGGAACATTTGCTGCGAAGAATTCATCGAAAATTCTATCAAACGGTGTCAAGAATTCATCACGATGAAGTGCATGAAGTGTATTTTTATCGAACTTACGAACGTTACTCATATTATATTTCCTTTCATTAATAGTCCATTTGGACCTATTATCTCTTACTCTATTATAGACCTAAGAGGATGAAACACTTTGTTTCATCAATCAATATATAGTTGAAATTAACGAAAAAATCAATACAAATAATCAAGGAGCATATTCTGGAATCCATACTCCCATAGGACCATGAACTCCAAATGTTTTTCTTTGTAGATTAGCATCCACTGTACATTCTCTCGAAAATTTACATGCAATTTCATATGGCGCAAACACACAGCCATATTGTTCATATATGTGAGCGTTGTGTACACAAATGTTAAGATCCTCCGCAAAATACCCATTTCCATGGTGTTTGTAGAAGTCACCATGAGTTGTTGCAACGCAGGGAATATGTTCATGTGTAGACACTTCCAATAACTTTTTTGATCTAAAGCTAAATCCACCATTACCAATACGACGTACTTTACCAAATGGATCCACAAAATGATTATCTATAGACGGCCAAGGAGCGCCAATATAATCATAATTGTAAAAGTTATCATCCCACATTTCAGGATCCACAATGAATCCGTCATGTTGAATTAACAAACAGTATTTAGTGTCAATGTGTTTGTGTAAATCAAACATTAAAAAATAACTATAGGCTTCGCTTGATGTTAAATTACGACACCGTTCAACCAATACACCGTCTTTGTTTGCTACTGTATTATCATGAGTAATAAACTTTACAGCATCAAACTCCATTTGATTCATGCAATATCTCAAAGTCATCCAAGATTCTTTGATCTTGATTGATGAAACACAAACCAACGTTACATCAGTTAATTTTCTCATACGTCTACTCTGTTCGAATATATTACTCTATCAAACTTATCAGATGTATAAAACTTACAATAGTAAGATGTCTCATTCAAGGTGTCAAAGTTTAGTGTGAGTGTTAATACATCCAATGATTGACACATAGCAGTAATAATTTTCTTTTCAAATGATTGAACCACTATCAACTTATTAGTAGAATCATACAACTCTATCTTTACGCTATCAACATCATCTGAAAGAAAATGATAAGATGGAATTGATACATTCTTACTAATCGTTTTTATCTCAGATACATCAATATGTTTTCCCGATACGTAGTTTTGGTTGTATGGTGTAGGTGCAAACTTTCCACTCAACGCATACAACGCAACTTCTTGTGATTTAAACTTGATTCCTGCATATCGTTCATATTCGTCTAATGTACGAATTTTTCCAAAACCATATTTCTTTGGAATCACCACAGAATCATCGGTTTCTATACCAAACAATATGCGATTTCGTTTCTGAGATTGTGAGTCTCTTTGCCACCAAGATTTTTCATATTCACGATAAATATCTTTTGTAGAATCATGGTCATCCCAATGTTTCATACGATTATTTCGTGTGTATTCGTGCCATGCAATCACCTTGTGTGGATGGTACAAATCGTATCCGTGAGTAAAAGCTCTGACAGAGATGCTGATCTCCTCTCCATAAAAGTAGTATTCAGGATCATGAGGTACTTCTTCACAAAACTGACCATCAGTAAATGCAAAATGGGCAGAATAAAATCTGGCTGGTATTGGCTTTGTGTATGACTGATGTTTGACAATTAAATTTGGAATAAATATAACTGTGCCTTCATCCGTGAATGTATGAAAATCCATTCTCCACGGCACCATTTCATAAGTCTCTTTTGAACGTAGAGGATCAAATGCTGGTATATATGATGTAATTAGAGGTTTACTACTGCCCATCGATACACATTGCTGGTACATGTTTTTCAACTCTGTATCCCACCCCTGAACAAATCGGTGGTGAGAATCCAACTGCAATGTGTATCTTTCGCCGTTGTATTGTCGTTGAATCAAATTTCTTGCCCAACAAGCTCCACGACTTTCCTTATACGGAACGTCAATGATTTGAATGTTTGGATACGTTTTAAAAATATCCAAGTTTTCAATATCATCATGTTGCCAACAGATACAAACCTTTAAATTTTCAGGTTTTTCTGCCGTCTCAAACATGTCCAGAATAGTTGGAACCAACTCTGGATCTCTATACGAAGCTATTTGTACAAAAATTGATTCATCGTTCATAACTTAATTTTCTAACTTCCACATGTCATACTCACATCTACATGATATATAGTCAGCAACGTGAACAATACGGGGCAAATTTGTTTTCAATTCGTGGTCCGGATTATATGACATCAAGTAGGAAGAATTGGCCTCATGATATAGACCATCCGACAACTTGATAGCCAACGTCTCCTTCCAAGTACAAGTGATCTGGTACTGTTGAAGAATAAACAACGCCCTATCAGTAACATCCATGTACTGTAGATTTGAGTTGAACTTGTACACTTCACCCTTGTTCTTCTTATGCCATTCACTCTCTTGAATCAGGTAATACTCTCCCTGTTCCTTGTCACCCAACTTTCCAAGATCGTGGTGAATAGTAGCGAACGCCAACTCTTCATCGGTGAAGTCAATTGTTCCCCCACGGGCTTCATACAACTTCTTGACACCAAATGAAGTGGTCAACACATTCATGATGTGGTCAAGATAACCACCAGCGTAAGCATTGTGATAGTGTTCCTTAGCACTGGCTGGTGCCATAATAGCACGGTAACCATATTCATTTTCACTATAAAGGTGCTTCAACTTTTCAAGTCGGTCACCGGAAAAGAATTTCTCAAGGTGTTTTAGGAATTTTTCGTAATTAGCAAAAAGCTCTTTTTCGTTATAAGATTTAGTCATGAACCAAATCCTACATCGAAAAAGAGCTTACGTCAATTTTTTAATTTAGTTATACAACTGGTTCAGCAGGTGTAAACGAAACAGATCCATTTGGAGTCGTCAATACAATTGATGCAACTTGATCGGCTATATCAACCTTGGCAAATCCACCGTGGTCAACCGTATAAACAAATACCTCTACAGTTTTACCATCATACTCAATTGTGGTTTGACCCGAAACAAATTCGGTACCATCAACATATACCCAATTGACATCGGGATTTGGATGATCTCTCAAATCAGTTACAGTTGGAGGCAATGATGGTGAACCAACAGTGTATTCAATATCACTGGTGAATTCGCCTTCTGGAGTTACCACTTTAAAGAAACCAGAACCCGTAGCTTCTGAATTCAAATAAAATCCAATCTGCGTTGTGTTAAAAACGGCAACTGGATCACAGACCAATTCGTTAAAATAGATTTGGGTCTGACCGTCAACGAAGTCGGTGCCAAATATATAAATCCATTGATTAGCAGGTCCAATTGTAGTAGACAATGATGTAATTGTTGGTGCAGCCATAATTTATGTATGTTTGGTTATAAATATAATCAGACATTTGTTTGTTTCAGTTTTTTTATTATAAACCGAACCAATGCACTTCTAACAATATCGTCTTCATCAAACTTAAACGTGTGAATACCATTTTCACGACTTTCAGTGTCTTCAAAGTGATTCATCATTTTAATGAACCCGCTCTTTCCATTGATATCACTTTGATCTGGATCACCCAAAATAAATACTTTACTGAACTCACCAACACGGGTGACTAAAGTTACCAACTCTTTGTAAGTCATGTTCTGCGATTCATCAGCAACAATACATCTAGCGTTCCAGTTCAATCCTCTCAAGAAGCCGATTGGTATGCTATCAATTCGTTGTTCTTTCTGAAGAGTATCTATGCTTGCCTTGGTAGTAAGTTCTGACAATTTTTCCAACAACGGCTGTATATATGGTGCCATTTTTTCATCAGCTTCACCTGGCAAAAATCCAAGTTTACTATCAGAACTTTCAACTGCACTTCTCAAATACAACAAATCGCTTACCCTTTTTTGATTCAAAAGAATAAGCGATGCTAAAATTGCCATGTATGTTTTTGAGGTTCCAGCAGGACCACTAACAAACATTACCTTTGTATTTTTGTCTAATGCAACATCCAAAAACTGTTTTTGTTTACTTGTCAATTCCCGTTGATGTATTTCAATCTCATTTTTGATTTTATGTTTTTGTGGCACAATAGGACTCTTGTCTTCAAGGTGTTTTTTCTTTTTCATTCAGTGTTTTGGTTTTACTGTATTATCTAATAACGATTCGATTCGTTTAACCCTACTACACAGTTCGTACTTTTCCTCTTTAAGATAAAAGTCATACACATTTTGAATATTGTCACGAAATGCTTCTCTGGCAATAGTAATAACGAAGTCAGAATTTTTGAAATTAAATACTTCAGCCATTGGTAAGTTTTTTTCAATAGCGAATTCGATTGAGGATATAACACATTCTGTCAAATCGGTTTTATGCGATTTGACATACGATTCCAACTCTTTAAAATCAGAGGGCAACACAAAAGGTTTATATTTTTGCTTCTTTGCCATATAACATTAATAAATATTTCCACGACTGATGTTAAACCAATAAAAAACGCCATCGAAAGATGGCGTTTGTAAATTGCAGTTATTTGTTTATGTTCTGTTACTTATTCTTAACAGTCTTCTTTGTAACCTTCTTAGGGGCATCCGAAGGAGCAGGTTGTGACGGAATCGTGGTGCTCAATTCAGCGATTCGGAACTTGGCGGTAGACTTCCAAGAATTCTTGGTTCGATCAGATGCCCATTCATATGTCTTACCCTTTGAGACCAATTCTGCGATCTCGGCTTCTGACTTAGCATTTTTGATTTGTTCTCGTAGACCCATAACAATTTACCAGATACGATGTTTCTTTTCGTCCTTTTCAACGACAACAACAACTGACCCATCAGGCCAACGTTTGATGACAGACTTCCAATGTTCCAACTCTTGCGTGGCCTCGGCTGGAGAGTCGTACTCCAGATCTGACACACGTAGACCACTACGAACAACTACATACTTCTTCTTTTCCATAAGTATAACTTAGTTTATTTGTTAATGTTTAGACTGCAACTTACACGATCAGAATACCACACAACTTACAAATGTCAACTACTTTTTACCAGTATCTATGATTTTCACGCACCACTTCGTAACCATCTCGTTCTGACAAGTGCCAATTACGAACGGTTCTACCCAACTCGTCTTTGGTTTCCAACTCATCTGGCACAGAAAGAACACGAAGATCAGCACCCTCACCATTCACACGTTCTTGAAGAAACTCAACGACATCAATGAGTTTCTGGAGAGTTCGATCTTCATACGCATAAAATGAATACGGCTCCGTCACTCCAAGCATATCACATGCTTCAGGTGACAATTTATACCCACATTCTGGTCCTTTAGATCTATTTACGACGATTTTCATGACAATAAATATTGTATAAAAACACTTTATGTCTGGAATTTATACATTCCTCCTTCTGGGTGTATCGCAACACTATCATAGTAAAAATACTGCATAGTCTCGTAATTGGCATTATATACCATGACTCCTCCATTTGGCCAACTTGGTTCTCCTGCTCTATGCGTCTTATACAAATAAATTTTGTAAAAATCAGGATATCTGGCAACTAAAAGTCTAGTTCCCTTGGCAGTAAAATTATCTACCTTGTGCGTGGCATCAACATCATTAAACACCCAGTGAGTTACATTTGATGTGGGTGAAACAACTCGTTGAGTACATTTAAAGTATTTACTGCCACCGCCGTCTTCAACATCTTGAACCACTTTCTTTGTAGCCTTTGATTGCTTTTTGGCTACAACCTTTTTTGGATTCTTTTCCTCTTTATTTTTCGATTTGGTTTTCATTAAGATGTCAGTTTAGAAAAAACTTCATAGTTAATCTTTATACGTTCATGTTCATATTCTGGTGCTAAGTGTAAATTATCAATCATCTGTTTACAAGTTATTTTAGCTTCTTCATAGTATCCTAACTTATATGCAGCAAACGAATGTAAATCTAACAGTGAATATCCAGTATCAGGATAACAAGCACTCTCAACCAAAAAATTACGATGTTGGGTTACATTTACATTTCGGTTTTTCATAGCAAGACTAGTATACAAATACACCATCTTCTCATTGTCAGTGACATGAAAGTGATTTGCCAAATGATATAAGCCTTCATTTCTAAGAGGATCAAACTCGTAACTTTTTACCAAATATTTTATACCCTCAGATACATCAATATATCGTAAATGCATAAGACCAATGTAAACAATAGCAACGTAAGCCATTTGATTGACGTAATTAAACGCCCTCAAATTATCATGATCATAACATTTAGCAAAATTAGTGTCGTCATCAATGTTCATCGCTAATTTCAAATACTTCTTATAGTAGAATATTCCACGTCTGGCCATTTCTGCTTCGTGATCTTTTCCAAAAAATAGTTTGGTTTTTCCATTACGACAATCCTCCAAAAAATCAATATATGATTTTGCTAAATACCAAACATAATATGCGTCCAAATTATAATCCAAATGTGATCTATCTTTTGGTTCATATTTCATAACCTGTTGTTCCAACTCAATAGAATCTACATAGTACTTATGTGGATTTTGCCATGTCGCTCCACCCGGCAACATTATCTGTCTGAATGACTTAGACAACTCATATCTACGCCAATCTTGACGTGATTTACGAAGCAAAACCTCATGACGTTTACTAAGAGAATATTCCCAATCAATGTCAGCTTTCCACATCCACGGTCTAGTCAAAACCACATCTCTGTTAGCAGATTCAGCGTGAACATAAATTTCATCGCCACGTCTTAGTTCTTCCCAATCAAAATCTTCATCGACTTCTAAGATTTCATCCGCATCTAATCTCAAAACATATTCACATCCATGATTGGATTCTGCACACTTTTGTAATGCGTGATTTCGATTGTAGCCAGGATATTGCCATGGTTCAAAATATAAAACGCCGGGAATGTTCTTTTCTTTGAAAAAATTCTCAATGATTGATTGAGTACCATCTGTAGACCCGTTATCTTGAATTACCCAATAATCGATATATTTGTATGCAGATTCTAACATTCTAAGAATGATTTTTGACTCATTCTTTACCATTGCGTTTAATACAATTTTAACAGTACGTTGCTTCATAACAATTCCAACATAACTACATTTCAAAAACAAAAAACCACAAACTTTCGTTTGTGGCTTCATGTATTATGAACTATAAATTATCCATCCATTTCAATTGTATCAGATTGAGGCAACACTCCGATATCCGACAAAGGCAACCCTCCAGCATCCTCTACAACCGCTTTGATTTCACTTTCCAACTCTTTGATACGTTCCTTATATCCAGCTGCTACGTCCTTGAAATCCTTCTTAGTATGCAACAACTTTTCTGTAAGTTCGTAAACTTTCTTTTGTGCTTCTAGCTTTGACAATTTAATGTTACTCATAGTTCGTATACATATTTATTGTTGCATGAAAGAAGTAACTTTTCACGATATAAATATTAAGGATCACCATATCACAATTTGGGCAAACCAATTTATCATATTGAGACATCCTGAAAAGTGTGACCTTTACGAAGACGATCATTGCCGTGAATCTATGTTAAACTATTTGGAGAAAGAAGGTTACATAGATCCAAATAAATGCAACTGTTTGGTCGTGGACAGTTACATTGACTTTGAACCCTAACAAAAAACCCCGAACATAGCCCGGGGTTATAATGTAAAATGGTGGACGTGGCGCGAGTCGAACGCGCGTCTTCAAACATCGTTATACATCAGACTACACGCTTATCTGTTTTTCAATACAATGGTTGTAAATCTAAAACATCAAACTTTACATCAAGGTTGTTCAGTAAGATTTAAACAATAAACCCGAACATTTTATTGTCTAGCCTGATAGTTTACACCTTCCACAATTATCAGACATCATTGTGAAAGATGTGCAGCACTTAGGCTGCGAGTGCGACTTCCTTACGTGAAGTAAAGTTGTAGCTGATTACCTTGCTCTTCTTAGTAGCAGTTAATTTTTTGATAGATGATTAAAGAGGCCAACTATCGTCCTCTACGTGCCTAACATACACTAATCTTTGAATCGAGACCAGTACACGCCCATGAAAAAGAACTAATTATAAATATCAGATAAACTCTCTTGAGTACCCAAATTCATTGAACACATCTTCGTATATTTCCCACACAAAGTCAAGTTGTTTCTGTGTGTAGTAGCTTTTATAATCCGTCATAGAAATATTGTTTGCATCTCTACGCAAGTCAAACTTCAAATTTCTATTTTCTACACAACCTTCGGAGGTATAATTATTGACTTTAATCCAAGATTCTACAATGGAATTTGTGACGGGATCGTCAAAATTAATAAACTTAACCTTACGTAAGTCTTCAACTAAATGTTCTACACGTACATACAAATCGGGTTTACGTGGATATCTTAGAATATCATGCTCTTCTGTATTTTTAGTTAATGCCCTCAAATAGTCGTCGAATGGCAATTCGATAATGAGATCGCCCGTTTTTGGGTCTTGTTTAAAATGACGTAAATGCCATGTAGATAAAACTTTGGCATAAGGGTTACGGATATTACATATTACAGTGTAATCACTTGCGTTTGGAGGTACACCGATTGAATGTGTATGTTCTTGAGTCAATGGAACGTTTAACATCGCATTGTAAAACTTGTAGTAAGCGAGAATTTCGGCTACTGATCTACTAGCGGTTCGTGTAGGTAACCACCATATAACCTTTAATGCGTCGTTAACATTCATATTATTTGTAAAACTTTTTGTAAGGGTGAACTATTTTTGATCTAATGTTTGTTTTACCAAGAATATACAAATCATTTTGATATTCGTAGGTGTTATCCAAATAAAATGGTAGATTCAACGATAAAATATAATCCTGATACCATGTCATTTTATATGTCCAAAGCCCAACAGGCTCGTCGTAGATTTTTTTGATTTGATATATCGTGGAGATGAACTTATCCCAATTATTAAATATGCGGGTAAAGAAATTTTTATTGTATATAAATCCCCCACCACCAACCAATATATCCAAAAATTGACGCTTTGTACATACGTTATATTGATTATACAACCTAATCATTCTTGGAAGAATAAAGTCTCTCAGAGGTTCATTTCCATAAAAATAGAATGACCACATGGGAACTATATTAGAAATCAAAATTGCATTATCAGTATCAATCATTAATTGATCTGTAACCAAACAATCAGATTCTAAATTTATGTAGTAATTTTCTTTTATAAGTTGCGCACAATTGAAAAATCGATGCAAATATTTTAAAGGAATATCAATATTTTCAGAAGCAGGATATCCAATTTTTTCGTGATAAATTACCGATGTACAATTATAGTCTTTGCAGATTTGATTTATATTATGTACAATACCATCTGTATATATTACGATGCTTGATTGTGGATTGTTTTTTCGAAACGATTTAATCATTTCGATTCCAGATTCTAACTGTTCTTCGTACAGTACTGTTAATGCCCCCACTGGTTGTAACATATTTTGGAGCGGGTAGCCGGAATCGAACCGGCACATCGACCTTGGCAAGGTTGCAGGCTACCACTACATCATACCCGCGCTCTCTGATTGAAAATATATAGTATTTGCTTTACTATAAACTTTACTTTTTGTTTAAATTCAACTTTCTGCTTTTTACAAGTTTGTAAAATACAGCCAATGGAGTAATCTTTAATTTATCAGCTATAACAGCAGTTGGTGTACCGGATCTATACAAATCAAGAACCTCTTTAGTACTTACATGAGGCGGATCAATTTCATATTCAACTAATGCTTGTTCAATAACATTGGTTGTCGTTTTAAATAGTTTTGCCAGTTCCGAAGCGTTATAACCCTTCTTGATATAATAAACCAATTCATCAGGGGTGAAAGTGTTTACACCTCTATACTTTTCATTTAGATTGTTTGGTTTCATTTATCGTTAAAATTTGGTGGACCGTAAGAGAATCGAACTCTTCCCTAAAGCTTGCAAAGCTCCTGTGCTACCACTATCACTAACAGCCCATTAATACAACATATATAGTATAAAAACGTATAAATTACAAAATTATGTGCGGTTCTTTCCAACAAAATAAAACACCTATAGATGAATCAACTATGCATATATCAATTTTGAATCCACACTTAGAAATCTTTTCAATCATTCTATCATACAATTGATTGTACTCCGGTTTATCTAAAAAATGATATTCAATTATCATTCGATCAATATTGAACCGTAAATACGATTCTTCAATACGTTCAATAATTGCGTATTCAGATCCTTCACAATCAATCTTCAACAAATCAATTTTAGAAATACGATTATCAAAAATGTATTTCATAGTATCAACTGTGTTAACGTGCGTCAGTTCAAAAGTTTCATTTTCTTTTTCAAAACATTCATCCAACCTTTCGAGACACGATGACAAACCATCAGAACCAATGTAAAATTTTTGATTACAAGTTTTATCACTAAGTGCAACATTATCAACACGTACATTTGAAAAATTATGACTTGCAATAAGTTCAATTAACTTTTTGTTTGGCTCTATACTGTAAATAAACTTTGCACCATCATACAATGATTTGTATGTAAAAAATCCAATGTTTGCACCAACATCAACCACTATATCATTTGCTTTTACACTACACTTAGAATGAGAATATACTTGATCACAAAAAACTTCATACAAAGGTATGGCAAGTAAATTGTGTGATGGAACCCTCAAGCCAATGTCTTGAAAATGTTTATTAGGATCCAATATACTTAGATCTATATCACCATCAAAATTTTCAATTCTAAACAACAGTTCGCTTTCGCTGTCATCATAAATCTCATAAATCTTATGACGAACATTTTGTGGCGTAGTAACCCAAAACACAGGATCGGGATAAACATCCAAAGTAATTTTTAAAAAAGTTAACTTTGTATACCCGTCTAAAACTTTAACCTTAACTGTTGTAGGAGTTCCATTATACAAAAATTGTAATTTACACCCTTGTTCTGAAAAATTGTGAAACGTAATCATTCTACATTTACATAGTGTATTGCAAATTCAAAATGGATGACCGTGGGTTGCGAATATACGAGGATTTCACTATTGTTCCAATGTCTATCTAGCGTCAACTTCACCCTTCTTCTCCACAAACCGGAGATGTTTTATAATTCTATATCACTAACGATCAAAAACAAAATTTATCCCAGACACCTTGGCGGTTTTATGGGCATATTTAACCCACAGATTATTAGCCGAACACAGCCGTTGGTTATTGTTTCGGACCTAGCCAAGTTCAAACCTCTACCATTGT
>JACCDG011569909.1_pt1 | contig 40436 bp, 30 predicted proteins | sample 7442471 | NCBI WGS metagenome assembly JACCDG01 (sample SAMN15323444, study PRJNA562643) | freshwater metagenome | isolation source: river surface water | place: USA:Blue River Watershed | collected 2017-08-17 | reverse complement strand
GCCAGATCACGGATGAAGCTGCACCCGGTCAAGCCTAGGAGGGGGAACAAGCAGACCGGAGCTAGTACCAAACGGACACGGACCATCGACGCTGACCCCTTTAGACCCTGTCGCCAGGGGTGGAACCGGTAACTCCCGGAGCTATGGACTTTAGTCCTGGGGCAGGGTCCAGTCAAGCTAACGATGCAGGAAGAAGTGCTTTACCGCCTCGATGAACCCGGCCGTGCCAACCGCGCTCCCGAACCCGGCCGCGACGCCAATCGCCTTGGCTTTGCCAATGCGCTGGTTGAGGTCTGTCTCCAGCATGCGGATGCGCCCGTCGTGATCGTCTAGCTCATCCCCCTGCCCGGCCCTAGCTGACAGGGTATACTCGATCTGCGTGAGCCGAGCGTTCATTTGCGCTAGCTCTTCCCTGATGTAACCGCGCGAACGCTCAGCGTTCGCTCCCTGCTCCTGGAGCGCGCCAACACGCATGCTGATTTCGTCAAGGCTCGTGCTCACCAGAGAAACTCCCCTCTTATGACCGAAGCGAACCGAAACGCCTGCGATGCGTCGACCCACCTGTCGGCCCTGGTGGGATGACAGGCGGCGTATAGATGTCGACGTTGAAGCGTCGTTGCTGGTACGTCATGAAGTAGTTCTCGTACTCAGCCATCTCTTCCTGTTCAGCGACGGACACTTGCAGAGACACGTCTCTGACCGTGACCTTGTACCCCGGCGGCGGGTTTGGAGCGTCAGCCAGGAGTATCTTGACAGCGTTAGACATGAGCACGCTGCCATACGGGTACTGGTCTACCTCCGGATAGAACACGTCATCGGATGCATCGAACACCCGGTACGAGACTTCCTCAAGCGCCAGGAAGACAGCGGTCAGCTTGGCCGGCTGTTGCGGCCAAGCTGACTGATGGTAGAAGACCCCGCTGCTCATCGGAGCTTAGGCAAGCTCGCGGAACTTGACCGACGCGTACCACGTCTGAGCGGCCGGTGCAGTCAGGAACTTCAGAGCGATAATGCCTCCCTGCGGAACGCGGATGCGCTCGTCCGGCGTCGGCAGCCACGTCCACGCCCCGTTGACGATGTTGAAGCACTCGTCGACCAGGATGTCAGTGTCGGTGCCCTCGACCGTGCCGGTGATACCGGTCGCCGACGTGCCACCGACTGCCAACGCAGCCTGATCGCCTGGGTTGAGCTTCAGAGGCGTCGCCGAAGTGACGGTAGCCGCCGCCGACTTGCGCACCAGACCGATACGCTCGATGGCGCTCGTCGTCGAGCCTTTCTGCCCGATGCTTGCGCGCAGGATTTCCAAGGCCGACGCGCCAGCCTTGATCTGGATGACGGTGATAGCGGTCGAGATCGACACGCCGCCGTTGCGGACTTCGTATGAGTATCCATTCATGGTGCTACATCCTCAGTTGGGTTGACGGTTCAAACTTGAAGAACGGTGGGAACGGGCCGCTCCCTCCGACAGAGAGGTCGCCACCCGAAAAATCGTCGAAGGTGATATTACCCTCGCCGCCCCGAATGCCAACCCTCGTCCCAGCCGTGTAGGTCGTATCGTTTCCGGTGAGAACCGTACTACCGTTGACCTTGACGACTAAATCCCCTGTGGACTGCGTCCACTCAAGTCTAAGAATATCTCCGTTCGCATGCGAACTGCCGAGCGTATTGATGTTGGTCTCGACGACACCAGCACCGGAAAATCGGATGAGCCTGAGCGTATTGTTTGAGTAGTTCCAGTAAGCACAGTACCCTGTGCCGGCCCCGGCATCTGCTCCTACTATCACCCCAGGCGTATTGTTCCCGGCGGCTCCGTTCACCAACGTCACTTCTGCATACTGCACCAGAGTTGCGCATGCGGAGTCAGGATAAATGTAACGCGGAGCAAACGCTGCCGTTGTCTCTTGCAGTTGATTAGACACAATGTTCCAGCGTGTGAGCGCCGCCCACATCTCTGCCCATGTCACCGGGGCTCCGGAGTTTATGTCGCTGTTGTCAGCGCGATTGAAGTCGTCGGCAAAGATCGTCATTTATGCCGCCCTCTCCAAGTCGAATTGCGGGTTGAGCGCCTTGTCGGCATCGGACGCGAGGGTCGCGGTGTCGCGCTCGTTAATCATGTAGTCGAGCGGATCGGATGCCTCGGTGAACCCGGCGCGCTCCAGCACAATCAACGCAGCGGTGTTGTACCAGGAGTAATTGTGCATCCCCAGCCAATCGGCGAGGTTGCCGCTCACCGGGCAGCCGGTGGACGGGATCAACTTGGTCGTGTCGTTCCAAGTTCCGGTGCTATCGCTGATCGCAACATCGTTCCATGTCTCAGCAATATCAGCCGATGCCGTACCAGAGCCGTTCAGTTTGGTGAAGTTGACCGTGTAGGATTGTGCGCGCGAGATGCAGGCATTGCACAGACCGAGATATGCTTTGACAACGACGTTCGTCGCGAACTCGCCGCTTGACGAAATGTTCCCACGCAGCACTTCCATGCCAACAGGAAGCATCCAGTAGTGCCACTGGAACCAGCGTGACGACCATCCGCCGATCACTTGCTCGACAAAGGACGGCTGACCGGAAACGCCGATGGGCAATCCTAGCGTTAGAGCCTCCGTGCGAACGTTGCTCGTTTTCATCTGCGAATTGGCGAAAGCCGCAGCATCGACCATCAGGTCAGCGATGTAATCCTTCAACGGATGAGCGGCCGGGACGCAGAAATGTGCGTTGCCAAGGCACGTCAACCCCCATCCCCATCCACGCGGCCCGCCGTCATAGCGCATAATCGATTGCTGGACATCCGAATTGGCCCAGGTTTGGCTGTGCGGCTGGTTGCTGGCGTTGATAGGGTGCGTGCCGTCAACGACGACGCTCTCCAAGTGCCATGACATGCCATGTATCAGGTACGTAACATACGGGAGCTGTGGCCAGTGCGACAGGTTGTTCGATGTCCAGTTGAACGCATCGACAAACGGCGTGTCGCCGTTCTGCCCGAACGCTCCAGACGCAATCAAATTGCTACCCGTGCCTGCTCCGACATCCTTGTCACCAGTGATCGATCCATAGGTCTCGTCGCGCACAATGATCGGCTCGCCCGAGGTCGAGTTGTAGTGGTTCTTGACGATCATGTTCGTGCCGTTGAACTCGGCGCGAAGCTGCTGGTACGTGCCCTTGTTCTGAGACAACAGCGCACGGGCACCCCAGGCCGCCATCCAGCCGATGTCAGGCCGCCCTGCGGTCGCATCCAGATTGGTCTCAAGGTCGTAGCTGTCGAACGGAACCAGTGTGCTTGGCGTTGGAGTTCCAATGGCCGAAACCACACCCGCGCGTACCTTCAGCGGAATGATCGCGTTCGCCGCAATCAACTGGTCGAGGTCGTAGAGCGGGATCATCGTCGGCGCGTTTGACGAATGCACCGCATCAAAGGTCGATGTGGCGACATCCTGCGCCGTGCCGCCGCGCATGTCGTATGTCAGCGACGTGTAGGCAACGGCGTTGCTGCCGGCCTTCTTGATCCTGAGCGCCGTGATTTCCCCGGTTCCCGGAGCGGAGGCAGAGGACGAGTAGAGTTCGTTCCAGTGCGAGTTGACGCGCGCATAGGCATAGGCCGTCGTGCCGTCCCGACGCAGGCCGATCCAGGCGATGACGAACAGGCCGTCGCGGACCTTGTGGAACACGCGGACTTCGCGCAGCACAGGGCCGATCTTGGTGCTGCGGACCCGCCCAGCGGTGATGCACGCAGCCACGTCGAACTCGACCGTGCCGACCGACGTGATATCGACCTCGACCGTGTAGTCCAGGTCTTTCAGGTTCTGGTCGGTGATCGACGACGTGTTCGAGGCTGTGGACGACGCGCCCTTGTAGAGCTTCAGCGTCTGCGTCGCGGCGGCGTTGCAGTTGTCTGCCTGCTCGACCGTGATGACGGCAAAGCGCAGGGAGTCGTCGCTGTGATATGCCGCCAGGTCCACCTGCTGGTAGGTCAGCGGCGTCGTGCCGTCCGACTTGCGAACCTCTAAAACTTGCCCACTTGGAACTTCGCCTTGGGAGAAGGCGACAGTGCGCGTCAGGATTTGTCCAGACGCCGTACTGGCACCGTCGTTGCGGAACTCCAAGTCGAACAGGAATGAGTTGCCACCCCCGCCGCCTCCCCCGCCCCCGCCGCTCGGGGGAGGCGGAGACCCGATGCCGGTGAGACGCATGGTGCCGAGCCTGAAGGAGCATAGCCCGTCGACGTCGATACGACTTGCACGTCGTTCGGCCTTACTGACCTTTAGGGCGTCTCCTACCAGAGCGTCACGCATGACTAGATGCCTTCACCGGGGACGACTTCGACACTCACGACGCCGCCGATCCCCCACGCCGCGAGATGCGTGGCCCCGACGCGGTCGAAGAGTTCCGTCTGCCCAGGGCTCAAACTAGGACCGACGTTCGCAGCCTGGACCGTGCTGTCTCCCATGCGAATGTTGACCGAGTTCGTCGCGTCACGGTTCCGGATACGCCATACGTTGGCCTTACCGACCGCCGCCGTTCCTGGTTGAATTTCCGTCGCTGCACCGGAAGCGTTGTTACCGCTGGTGACGATGACGCCGTCCGCTGCTTGGTGGAACGGACGATTGCGAGATGCCATGGCTAGCTCCTTACCGGTTGGACTGCGACAAGTTGGTCGCGCAGCATTTTCCGTTCCGCCAAGAGCCCTGCCGTTGCATCCGACAGAGGCTTCGTGTTTATACCAGAAATGGCGCGGATTTCCAGCACCATGTCCGCAAGTTCCTCGACAACCTGGAGCAGCTTTCCATCGGTCTGCGCCAGCTTCTCCCGTGGCGACAACACAGGCGGCACAGCCGGCGGTGGATCGTCGAACATCCCAGCCGCCTCCAGATAGATCATCCCCTGCGCCACCCTGATCTCCGGGGGCACAGAGACAAGCTGCTTCACGATGTCAGGATGGAAGCACCGCTGCACAACTTTGTCGTCAGGAAGATCGATGACCTCCGCGACGACATCGTTCACCAAACGAGCAAACCGCTGTGTCATGACTACCACCAAATGATGATGAGGCCGCTGCCGCCGTTACCGGCCGCGCCGCCAGTGTGATTGCCCCCGGTACCGCCCGCGCCGGTATTCGCCGGGGCGTTGTTCGCGACGTTGCCGGCGTTGAAGACGCCCATGAAGGGAGCCGATCCACCCTGGCCGAGCCAGCCCACCGTAGGCGAACCGGCCGCAGGTGAGTTGAGACCACCGTACCCGCCGGTCAGGTTCAGATCGCCGCCGCTGCCAGCGCCACCGGCACCGCCGGCCGTGCCCGTCGCCGAATATGGGCCCCCGGTACCGCCGGTCGCCGAGTGGTGCGCGCCCATGCTCGACGTGCCACCATTGGAGCCACTCGTGCCTGGGTTGCCGCCAGTACCGCCTCCACCGCCAGCGCCGATGGTGATCGTCTCCGAAGCCGCCAGAGACGCGACGGCGATCCGCTTGCGCGAGAAGCCACCGCCGCCACCGCTGGAGCCACGGTTCTCAGCGCCGCCCGCCGTGCAGCCGCCGGCACCGCCACCGCCGCCGCCCCACACATCCGAGATGATGTGCGTCACGTTCGCGGGAATATCGGTCGCCTTGGTGAGCGTGCCCGATGCCGTGAAGATGATGTAGTTGCGCGGGGCGAGAAGCTCCGCCACCGTCACCGTCTTGTTGGTTGTCGTGCTCAGGTCATAGATCGGCACGATGTCGTCCGACGCCGGGGCCGCGCCCAACGCCGTAGCACCGGAGATGTTCACCGCCGTGAGCGGGATGGTCGTCACCCACGACGGATCATTGCCCGCGCCGCCGCTCGTCAGGATTTGACCCGAAGAGCCGGTGGCAAGCTCGGTGACGTTGCCCGCGCCATTGCCAACCAGCAGCGAGTGGATGTTGAGCGTCGTCTTGCCCGTGCCGCCCTGCCCAACGGTGATCGGCGTCGACAGGCTGGTGATCGTCAGGTTGGTGGCAGTGACGCCGTCAATCGTGCCGCCAGTGATAGTGACGGAGTTGGCGTTTTGCGAGGCGATGGTGCCGACGTCTGTCGTCGCGAGAAACTGGTGCCATGCCCCGTCGATGTAGGCTTCGAGACGGTCGGTCGTGTTGTTCGCGCGGAAGTAGCCGCTCGCCGGAACGCCAGGGCGCTGCGCGGTCGTGCCCACGGGGATGCCCATGTGCGACGTACCAGTGAGCACCGGGTTCGCTGTGATGCCGATCTCAAGCTGCTCGTTCGCGCCGGCATTGAGCAGGTTGACGTAGAGCGGATTGACGATGGAGAGCTTGTTGCCCAGGTAGTCCGTCGTCGTGTCGGCAGCGGTGATCTTGACCTTCTCGCCGGAGACACCACCACCGCTAGACGGGTTCGACAGCACGTTAAGACCGAGCACCAGATCGTCGGTGTCGCCGACCGAACTCGCTTCATCGTGCCACGTAAGCCGAATGACCGCCGGCTCGAACGACAGAGTGAACGTGCGCGTGCTGTCGACGATTGTCTTGCCGGCACGCGCCGCGTTGATGCCGCCATTGATGAACAGCATGTTGACGCCAACCGCCGTGCTGAACTCGGCTTGGCTGTCTCCGCCGGCATAGGGGATGTCGATGGTGTTGCTGCCTGCCCGATGCGTGAGCGCGCCGGACAGCTTGAAGCGGACCATCGAGATTTTGGACGCCATGGGCTGTCTCCAGTCTACCGGAACGTGATCGGCTTGATGGTGCCGATCCCGTCCAGCTTAATCGGTGCGAGCACGGGCACGATGTTGAGCCCCTCGAAGCCTAGGTTCAACGACGAGTTGGAAGACGACTTCGAGTTCTTCACGGTGGGGATGCCGGTGAAGTAGTAGATCATCTCTTTGCGCTGATCCGCCGACATGGCCGCGAGCCCCGGGGTCACCTTCAAGAGCCCCTCGACACCGCGACGCACAGCCTGATCGTCGTCGACCGCGAAGCCGGCGAAGAGGTTCGCGAGCCCGCCGGTCAGATCGTTAAGCACGCCGAGCGCCGGAGACAGCATGCCGCCGACGTCAGCCTGTCGACCGACGCGCGTGCCCAACAGCAGATCGATGGGCTTCTCGAACGGACCAAAGAGACCGCCGCGCTGCCCCATGATAAGCATGAAGCGCTTTGGATCACCCGGCTCCAGGCCGAGTTTCTTCATGTAGGGGTTGCCCTCTTCGCCCCACTTCCACCACTGGTACATCTCGTAGACCATGGCACCGACAGCGGCGTACCCGGCCAGATAAAGCATCGGCGTCGGGTTCCAATTCACGACCGCCTCGCGCACGGCGCGCTGAAGGATCGTGTTGTTGAACGCGGTTACGTAGCCGCTGATCTGGGAGAAGAGGCCGAGGCGCGGATCGGACATCCACGCCGGCTTCTTCGCCGCGTTCGGCTCGATGATGATCTGGTCGACGATCTGGCGCACAGCCGCGTTGATCGCCGGGTTGCTCGTCTCGCGCGGACGGTTCGGATCGAAGCTCTTGAGGTCTGCCGGCGTGAGCCCCACGTCGCGGAGGTACTCGGCGTACTTCGGGTCGCTCGCCTTGCGGGCCCACTGCGCCAGGGACAGCACCGCCGCTGCGGTCGCGGTGACGCGCTGATGCTCCGTCACCGGCTGGAGCAGGTTGCCCTTGAAGAACATGTTCGTCGCGCGGTCAGTCCACCGGGTGATGTTGGCCTCAGCCGAGTTGTGGATCGACTGCACCATGTGGTCGACGATCACGCCGATGTCGGTGGCGAACTGCCGGATGTCGCTGTTGTCCATCCCGTAGTGGGCGGCGAACGCGCGGAACTTATCGAACGTCGTGCCCTGCGCGTCAGCCGCCTTGCCGGCCGCACGCACTGCGGCACCCGGGGCCCGCAGGACTTCCCGGATACCAACCGAGAGCGCATGAAGCTGCGCGTTCATGCCAAGGCGCTGTGCCACCGAGAGGTACTCAGGGAGCGACGCAATGGTCGACATGGTCAGCAACGCGATGTTGGTGCCGAACTTGACGACGTTCTGCGCCTGGAACGCCACCGGATGGTTGCGCACCGCGTCGGTGCCGAGCATCCCGACGTTGGCCTTCATGAGGGTGAAGAGCCGCGTGCGGTCGTTCGTGGTGAAACGCTCGCCCTTGGCCGCTGTCTCCGCCGCGATCCGGTCGACAATCTCGTTGAGCGCCTTGCCCGTGGTGCCGAACCGACGCACGAACTCGGCGCGGCGCACGGTCGTCGCGATGTAGCGGTCGAGCACCAGGAAAGGATCGCGGAACAGGAAGTCCGACAGGCTCATCTCGACGGTCTTGCCGTTCTCCAGCTTGACCGTGTGCTTCTTCAGCGGGTCCATGTTGATGAACCGCGTCTGCTCCTGCTTGCTCAGCGCGTAGGTGCGCTCGCCCAGGATACGTGCGAAGTCGAAGCCCCAGGACGGGATCATGTCCTCGTGGCTGATCTTCATCACCACGTTCTGCGACGCTGTCTCCGAGAAGCCGGCGCTCTGCAAGAACCGCTCGAACATGTCCAGGCGACGCTTGCCGGCGGCACCGCCTTCCTTGAACGTGCCCTCCAGCCGATAGATATGCGGGAAGTAGTTCTTCAGCTTTGGCGGAACCTCAGACGGATCAGCACCGCCCTCGATCATCGCGCGGCGCAGATAGTCGTAGGTCTTGTCCAAGCCCTGGCGCACGGCATCGACGTCGGTCGCGTTGAGCCCGTACTTCGCGGGGTCAGCGCCTTCGAGCGCATCGGCCAGCCCGGTGCGCACGGCCTTCGCCGGCATGAAGTCGATGGCGCGGAGATAGCCGTTCACGCGCGCGAGCCCGGCATCGACCTCGCTGTGGTAGTCGCCGTAGATTGCAGTGCCGGTCGGCGACTGGAACGTGATCGGGCCCTTCTCCGTGGGGGAGATGAAGCCCTCCTTCGACTTGTCGAAGTGGTTGCCCAGCAGGAAGCTCGACCGGGTACCGAACGCACGCATCTGTGCAGCGGTCGACGTCCAAGGGGACAGGACGCGCGTGAGGCGCATGAGGGTCTCAGGCACCCGGTCGCCGGTCTTGATAGCTCCAGCGAGGTCGCTGACGATCTGGGCGCTGTCTCCGACCAGCTTGTTGATGCCCTCCTGGGAGACAAGCCGCACGCCACCCAGGCGGAACTTGATGCCGCGCGAGCCGACCTGATCCAGGTTCACCTCGGCGTCGATCATCCGGGCGTCCGCCGGGTCGAGGATCGCCAGCCCCGTGGCGTTGTCCTTGAGCGTGGCGCGGTCGTGCAGGATGGCGCGCACGCCGCGCCCCACGAGATAGGCGTTCGCCTCGTCGGCCGAGCGTCCGGCGGCGATCTGGTCGTAGATCGCGTCGCCTTTCATGGGCTGCGCGATGCTCGCCCCGAAGAGCCCGCGCGCCTCGTCGGGCGAGTAGATGCGCCGGGCGTCGAGCGTCTTGCCGTTGCGCAGATAGACAGCGAACACCTTGGGGATGATCGTCGAGCCATTGTCTCCAGGCGAGTAGGCGAGATGCGTAGCCTCGCGCTCGCTCGTGCTGGCGTAGACAGACCGCCCGTACTTCCAGCGCGGGTCTTGGTTCGGGTCACCGGGTCCAACACGGTCTGTCGCCACACGCTCACCTTCGGGTGTGCCGACATAGTAGTGCCGCTCCGTGTTGAACCCGGCTGCCTCTGCCCGGGCCCGGAACTCTTCAGCGGAGCGAAGCTGCTCCGTCACCAGATTGGCGTCGAGCGACCGCAGCGTCCCCAGGCGGGTCGGGATGCGGTTGAGGTCGATCCGCTGCCCGCGCACCGGGTCAGCCAGCAGCGACGCCGTGCGCGCCTCCAGGCCGGCGCGGAACTGGCGCGGGTCGACAGCGGACCCAGCCATGCCGTCGCGGCCGGCGCGCTCGACCATGATCCTGATCTCGGCGTCCGAGATGGGCTCCCACACGTCGAGCGCCACGCCCTGTGTCATGGCGCGCTCGTCGCGCTGAGACAGCGTGCGCTCGGCGTCCTCGACCATGTAGAGCACGTTTTTCAGGTCGGCCTTGGTCGTAGACGGCGAGAAGCCATACTCACCGGGGTTGCCGAACTTGCCAGTAGTGACGCGATAGACAGCGTCGCTCAGGTTGATGTTGTACTCGCGCGCGAACTCTTCGTCGCTGATCCGGACGCCCTCCTTCTCCAGGATAATGCGCTGCGCGCGGAAGGCGACATCTTCCCACTCGACCGCGCGCTGCGCTTCGCTCAGCGTCAGGGGATCAAGCGTGACAGTGACGCGCTTACCAGCGGCTCCGCGTTCGCCTTCCATGGTCTGCCCAAGGCGTCCGTACCGACGTGATGGCCCATATCGTCGAGCCATAACACTTTCGGTGATGCCGTGAGCGATCTCATGAGAGACGCGCCAAGCACTGGTATAGAGTTCGTCCTTGAAAGAGCCGTCAGCAACGCGCGGGTCGTAAATCCAAACCGTGCCTTTGCTGTACCCTTCGTTGAGACGGGGGATGCGAACAGCAACTCCAGCGGCAGCGTCCTCGTGGAAAGAGAAGAGTTCCACCTTGGCCTTGTACTTGGCGGCAAGGGTCTGCACGCGCTCGGGCGCTTCAGTGAAGGTGCTGAGGTTATAGACCTTGAGGGCATGGGTCGTGTCTCCGCCGTCCTGGCTCAGCGTCCCGAAGCGGCTGTAGATGTCCGCCTGGGCAGCCGGGCCAGCCTCTAGTCCGTGTCCTCGGACATCGACGGGTCGATCCATGGGAACTGATGGGGCAACCTCCCCTGTCCGTCCCGCTGTCGGCTCCCCTTGGCCACGGGTACGCTCGACCCCTGACCGCTCTGCGACGCCGATGGCGTCGGAGACAACCTGCTCAAATTCGCTCCGGTATGGACCGCGTAGCCGCTCGAATAGATCGGATCGGTTACCGGCATCATACCCTTCAAGATAGCCTTCGCCATGGGGTTGGGTGCTCCAGTCGTTGCCGAGTTTCTCGACGTTCATCCGGAACCACGACACGTCGAAGTTGCCGGGGTCCATTCCGAGGACACCGTACGCCTTCTCCGCCGCACGAGCAACTCGCTCGTAGGTGTCCATAATCGCCTTCTGGACGCTCTCCGGGTTGGCCTTGCGGCCAGGGAGCGCCTGATCGGCCATGATGATCCGCATCGACGGCACCTTGGCGCTTTCGTCCAGGTTCCGGTCGGTGATGTGGTAGCCCTTGATAAGCTCCGGCTCTCCCTCGCGCAGCGCATTCCAGAAGCGGATCGCCGCACCGTCGTCGCGCAGGAACGCTTCGGGGATTTGCACGTCGATGCCGAGCGTCTTGCCCTGCGGGTGCGGGCGAGACACCCACACCTCGGTCTGCTGGAGCAGCGTGCCCAGCGCGCGGGCAAAGTTCTTCACGCCATAGTCGGTGCCAAACACCTTCAACTGGCGGCTGATATTGGAGAAGCCCTCGTACCCGCCGAGCGCGTAGACGTTCATGACCGGGCGGTCCTTCGCGTCGGTGTCGCGCCGGACCAAGCTGAAGTCACCCAGGAGTTTCTCGATGCTCCAGTCGAGCGCGACAGCAGAGACCATGCGCTGCTGAGCCAGCGGTAGGTTCTGGTAGCGATCACCATAGGAGCGCATAGCCGGACTGTCGTTGGCGGGGGCCAACTCGAAGGAGATGTTTCGGGTGTTGAGATCGAACATGTCCTTGACCGAAGTCGGCGTGTCTCCATACGCCTTCTGCGTTGCGACCCACGCGACGGCCTGCACCTCGGACGCCGTCCAGTTGTCGCGGCCCATGAACTTCTGCCGGTTGAAGCTCGCGGTCGCGTCGCGGTACCACTGTGCCACGGCCTCATACTGCGAGGCGTGCGGCGCTCCACGCGGGAAGTCCAACTCCAGTTTCGCCGCAACCTCGTCACCGTAGGTCTTACGGATCGCATTCATGTTGGCTTCACGGATGTAGCCGCGAGCCGATATGGCGTGGATGTCAATCACGGCTGGCTCGCCGCCCCGCGCCTCGTCGTTGAACCAGCGGCGCACGTTGCGGCCGAGGGAAGCGTCGATGAAGTCGGTGAGCTTCACGCCGAGGTTGGCACTGCTGCCCGTGTCGTAGAGGATCATCTCGACGTTGTCGTCAGAGACACCGCCTTTGGGACCAACCTTGCCTGTCTCTACGCGCTCCTTCACGCGGGCCACGATCCTGACTGCGCTTTCGGGGGACACGTTCTGGTTGGCGGCAGCCCAGGCAATAAGCTCCTTGGCCCAACTGTTGCCGTAGAACTGTTTGAACCATGTCGGCAGGTCGCGGTACCAGTTGGACGCAGTCGCGATCTCTTCCTTGCCCAGGAAGTTCATCACGTTCGACATGAGGTCAGCCGTCGTGATGTTGCCAACCAGCAGACCGTTCGGCAGCATCACCTTCTGGTTCTTCGGCGTGCCGGTGCCAGAGCGCGCGTTCTCTTTCGCGGCGTAGCGCTCAGCCAGTACCTTGTCGGGCACCAGCGGTATCGGGTTGCTGTCTTGCAGCTTGAACAGCGCGCCGGCCCCGCCCTTACGCTGCTCGCCCGTGATGCCGTCAATGCCGTTCAACAACGTCTGGTACTTGCGCTCGATGCCGGTGAAGAGCTTCTCGATCTCGTTGGCTCCGGTGATGTCATTCCACACCGTGCGGATCACGAGCATGGCGCGACGAAGCATCTCACCGAAGAACGACGAACGCGGGACATAGCGATCAGCCAGGACGTGGTCGATCATGACCGCCACGAGTTCCTCGCCCTTCACGCTATCAGGCATGGAGCCATACTTATCCGGCGCGCCTACCAGTTTCTTGATCGGATCGTTGTCGGGAACGGCCCGCCAAAAATCCGCCAGCGCTTCCGGGTGAATATCGAAGGACTTGATAACGAAGTGCGTGACTTCGTGAGCGATAGCGCGGAGCGAAGTGTCCGCATCCTGACCTTGACGGATAGCCACGGCGGCAGTCGAGATGTCATTCCCCACCTTGCGCGTCCAGTCACCAAGAAACCCGCCGGTAGCTTGCTCGCCCATCGGATCGGGATTGCGCTGCAACCAGCCAGCCAGATCGAGCACGTCGAGTTCCGAAAGCTGCACACCACGGAGCGACTGGAACGTCTGGAGCATGCGCTCGACATAAGGCCGTACCTCGGCGGGTACAGCGGCGAGAAGCCCCTGCACGCCGCGCCCGAGGATCAACCCATTATGGACGGCGTCGGCAACATCCTTCGGCATCTTGCCGAGGGAATACTTCATGGTGAGGCTGCTGATCCGTTCGTCGGTGACGCCGAGCGCACGGAGTTCGTCGGCCGTGGTGTACGGCTTGCTGACGTTGGCATCCTTACCGAGGATGCGGCTGTTGGCGATAGCGAGCGCCTCACGCTGAGACAGCGCGTCCAGCGGGATCGTCCCTGTCTCTCCGCGCGTCACCTTTGATGCGGCTTCGAGCAACTCGCGCGTGTTCTGCTGGCGCTGCTCGACCAACTGGCGCTGCTCGTCGAGGGCCTGTTGCCGGCGCTGAATGTCTTCCAGACCGCGCAGATCGTTCGCCTTCTTCTCGCGCTCGGCGTCGAGATCGGCCTGTTCCTTGTTGATCGCGTCAACCAGCCGCTTCGTGCGGGCCTCGACGCTTTTCGTCTTGTCTTTCTCCGCGCCTTCGGCAACGAGCGCCGCAGTCTTCTCTTCGATCTGCTTCCTGATCTGGAGTTCCTTGCCGGCGTAGGCGATGATCTTCTCGGCGACCAACGGCTCGCCCTGGTCGAGCATCTTCTGCGCGACCTCATAGATCAGGCTGTCGTCGCCGATGTTCAGCGCCTTGCGCGCCGTGGCGAACTCAGCCTGCATGTTGCGGTTCGCGACCGCAGCCTGGATATCCGGATCGGCAACCAACGTGAGGGAGCGCGCTTCCGGCTTGACGACGGCGGGCAGGCCAGTCTTCTGGTTCTTGCCGGCCTGCGGACCCTGGACCGGCTTGTCTCCGAACTGGCGCGGATCGCGCGCATCGGCAGCGGCGGTGTCAATACCCTGATTGACGCTGCCTCGCGTCGCCTCCAGCGATACCTGCTCCTGACGCAGCATCGCCTGCTGCGACATGTTGTACTCTTCGAGAAGCTGTGTCGCCATGCGCGACGCTTCCGGAGATAGCAGGACGTTGAAGACCTCTTTCTTGTTGAGCGTCGTCAGCGTGCCGGACTTGGCGTCCACCCATTGAAGCTCATTCAGCCCATTGCGCACGAGATACTGAACGCGCCCGCCGCGACCGGTTTGCGTCACAGGCTCGCCGTTCGGGGCAGTCTGCACCATGAAATATTCGGGGGTGCCATTGCGCCGGGCGTTCGTCTCGAACACGTCAATCGGCGTGACCAGCAACCGCAGCGGGTCGCGCATCATCTGCAAGAACTGCACGCGGCGCTTCGCGCTCTCGACCAACTTCGGGGTGATCTCGCGCGGATCGTCAATGGTCCGCATCTCTTCCATGAGCTTCGGGCCTTCGCCGACGAAGTCGAGGAAGTTGAGAACCCGAGACAGCTTGCCATCGGGGACATAGGTTGGGTCGTTGTCTCTGGCCGTCTTGTATTGTTCGAGCAACCGCTGCTTCTGGTATCCGACCCACTGCGCGTCGGTAAACATCGCCTCCTGCGACGGGTCGCGCGGATCGAGCGGCTGCGGGCCGTAAGGGAGCGGCTGCGGGCCGTAAGGGAGCGGCTCAGGTCCATAGGCGGCAGGCGTGGGTCCGCCAACACGGTCAACAGGCGGCGTCTCGTCGACATGCAGCATGCCGGCTTCTTCGGCGAGCCAGGACTTACCGCGCATCTTGGCGGAGATCGCACCGAGCGGAGCCATGCCGACGCCGAAGAACGTGCCCGCCATCCATGCATCGAGCACGCCGTCGCTCAGGTTCCTGTCCCTGTCCCACGACTTCTGGGCCAGGATGTTCTGGGTCACCTGATCGGCGACCATCGTGCCCGGCTGGATCGCGAACACCTGACCGGCGACGTTGCCCGCGCCGCGCGCATAGACGTTCGTCAGCAGCTTGCTCGACGGCGCGAAGACGCGGAGCCCGCCGGTCGCGGTGCCGGCGGCGTTGATGAGGCCGGAGACACCGGACGCCTTCATGGCGTCGTTGTAGGCGCGCTCGTCGGCGGCAGCGCGGTTGTTGGGGTGTTCCCGCAGGTAGGCGTTATAGGCCCCGACGTAGACCTGAGCGAAGGTCGACAGCCCGGCCTGCGCGCCGGCACCCACCGCAGCGCCCGCCAGAGGGGCCGCTGCGAACGCGCCGACCGCCGCGCCCCCGATACCAGCCGCGACGCCGACAGACGCACCACCGGCCATCTGAGCGAACCAGGGGAGCCAGTCCGGGCTCTCCTGTCCCCGCGACGGGTCTACCAGGGCCTTCAGGATTTGGCGCTCGGCGATTGCCTGCCGCTCCATGGGGTTCGCGCCCAGCAGGGTCGCGCCCATCTTGGTGCTGTCCCACTCTTCACTGGCGGCACCGATGAAGTCCTGGATAAGGCCGGGCTGGTCGGTGATCGTCGCGCGCCTGAGATCGAGGCCGGACGTCGCCAGGGCCCCGATGTTCTCCGCCTCCTGGGCGAAGTTGATCTTGCCGGCGATGTCCTTCGCGTTCGGCTTCGGCGGCGCGGGGATCGGCGGCGTCGGGTCGCGGACACTCACCTGATCCGGAGCCGGCGCTTCAGGCGCATCCGGCAGGTCGATGCGGAACGGCTGCGTGCTCGTCGGCGTCATGGTGGGCGCGCTCGTCGGCTGCCCGGTGCCGGCCGTGTCATACGGATCAGGGCCCATCGGAGGTGCAGAGCCGGGGGTAGCGGTGTTGATGCTCCCCAGGTTCGGCCCGACCACGCCCTCTTCGGCTAGGTTGTTGTTGATAGCCATATAGCTACATTCCTGGGCTGACGGAGGGAACGCGCCGCTGGAGAAGGTTCGCTGTCCACTGCTTCACCGAGTACGCCGGGTACTTCGAGTGCAGTGTTGCAGCGGCATCCTCGATGTATTGCCGCGACGCCGCGCCGAAACTGCCGAAGCCGCGCTGCGTCAGGCGGTCAAGTTTCTGCAACTCGGCATCGAATGTCACGCGCATGTCGCTCTGCGCGAACGTGCCAGTCGCCTTGAGCGCCGGGCTGTTCAGCTTCGAGAGCACCGCCGACTTGTCGAGCGTCACCTTGTTCTTGGCCTGGAAGTTCTGCGCCGTCTGGTCGAGGATGTTGTTCGCGAGTTCGCCTGGATCGACGCCCAGCAACTTGGCGCGTGCGGTGATAGCGTCAGCGACACGCGACGACAGCTTGTCCGGATCGGATAGAACAGACGGGTCCATCGCGCCCTGCGCGGTGATCTGATTGGCGACGTACCCCGAACTCGCCTGCACCGCCGGGCTCGTGCTACTTGCTCCGATAGGGGCGATAGAGACACGCGGCTCACCGAAGATACCGGCACCCGGGCTCATGGAAACCCGCGACGCAGCCGACGTCATGGCGTTCAGCAGGTCGGTGTAGCGATTTTTGGTGCCGGCCTCTTCGAGCAACGCACCCTGCACGCGACCCAGCAGGTTGCGGCCCTGCTCAGTGAGCGAAGTCTTACCCGAGCTATCGGTCTTGTAGATCGTGTCGGAACTGATCCCGACTTCCTGCGCCTTCGACGTCAGGATAGACAGCGCTGTCTCCTGGATCAGCGCACTACGATCCTTCTCACCGAGGATGCGGTTGGGGCCCTGCGTGTCCTCGTAGATGCTGTTCTGCCGATCAGCCTGGGCCTTCGCGGTGTCGCGCGCCTCCTGCTGGAGCCGCTCGATTTCCTTGTTGTGCCGAACGGCCTCGGCAAGCTGCGCCCCCTGGAGCCCGACCGTCGACATGCGGTACTTCGACATCTCTTCGATCTGCTGCTTCTGCAAACCGCTCGTGACGTCGAACTGCGAAGCGTTCTGCTTGAGCGCTGTCTCATTGTAGGTCTCACGCGCCTTGTTCGCGCGCTCCGCCTCGGTAAGCTGGCGGTCGGCGCGAGCGTTCGTGTCGATGTAGGACCGCGTGAAGATGCCGTCCTTCGATCCGATGTTGGCGACCTGCTGCGCGCCGGACAGGTTGTTACTCGACAGGATGCCGCTCAGGTCGACCTCAGACGGGTTGATGCCAACCTTGCCGAGTTCGACGCTCGTCTGGAGAAGCTGAAGGTTCTCCTTCCGGAGCTTCTCTTCCTCTTCGTCCGCGCCAGCGGCGACACCCAGGCCGAACTGCCCGAGCCGCGCCGCGATGTCTCCGAAGGAAGCCATGGGTTACCTCGTCGTCGCAGTCTTGCCCAGCGTGGTGCCGATCTGAGCGAAAGAGTTCGGGGCAGCGGTCGCGGCGGCGGTGGCCAAGCCCTGACGCGCGGCGAGATCGCTACGCGCGGCTTGGTTGGTGAGAAGCTCGGCCTCGGTCGCACCGGGCTTGAGCGCCGCGTTGTAGTTCCCGATCATGGCCGTCGCGTACTTCAGCCACTCGTTGCGCGCATCCGAGATGATCCTGGCCCGCGCCTCGGCGTACTTGGCTTCAAGCTGCGTGCGCTCGGTCGCGGCGACGGAGCTATCCGAAATGCCGCGCCGCGAGTGCCGCGCGTTCATGGCGCTCGTAGCCACCTGGAACTGCCGGTCAAGTTCGGTGTTCGCCGCCGTGGTGTAGTTGGCGATCCAGCTTTGCGCGGTGGGGCTGTCGAGCGACGCCGCCGCCTGGGCCTGCACCTGCGCGCTCTGGTACCGGGCAAGCGCCTGCGCGTTCGCCTGCTGTGACGCGGCGGCGCTGTTCTTGGCCATGCCTGTCGCTAGGTTGTAGACGTCGCTGCGCTGGTCCGGAGCGAGCAGCCCCAACAGAGACAGCGCCGTGCCGGCGGACTGAACCGGGTTGGCCTTGAGCGCAGTGCTCAAATTCGACAGGAACGTCTTCTCCCCGCCGCCCGCACCGCCACTAGCCGCAGGTTGCGCCGCCGGCTTGAACGTGGTCTCCAGTCCGAACTTGGTGGGGTCTTCGCTGCTCGGGGCGAAATCGAGCGTGTCGGTGCCGCCCCCGAAGTCCAGCTTGGTGTCTCCCGACCCGCCGATCATCAGGTCGCCACCCATCATCTCATCGCTGTAGCTAGTGTCGCCGATGCCGCCGAACTTGGCCGCGCCGCCTTCACCCCCGCCACCGAAGATGTTGCTGCTGACGCTGTCGATGAAGCCGGTTCCGACGCCAAGGTTCAGCGCGCCGAGACCGGTCTGAAGGGCGTTGTCCCAGGAGACACCGTCCTTCGCAATGCCGGCGGCACCAGACGCGAGGTTGAGCCCACCAGCGATGTTCGCCGCCGTGTCTCCAAACGCCCCTGTCCCGGCTCCAAGACCAAACACGCCCGACGCGATCTTGAACGCCGGGTTGGTGAGGACGTCTCCGATTTTGCTCCAGATGCTCATTGCGACCCCCTACGAGACCCGACGAAGCAAGAAACTGTTCGTCTTTCGACGTCCAATTTCAGGAATGCCTGGGTCGTCTACCTCGCCCGGGAGTGAGTACCCCAAGGCGCTGAAGGCGTCGCCCGCGATCAGCCCGTAGTCCACCCCTCCAGCGAGGGGGGTAGAGCCGATGCTCGCGAACGAGCTTACCCCATCGTAGCCGGCCTCCGCAAGCCGCGCGCCGGAGGAAAGTCCAGCGATCCGCCCGAAGCCGGAGTTGTCTCCCCGGGTGTCCCCGTAGCCGTCGTCCCCGCCCCACGGCGTGGTGGCTCCAGGCGTCCCGGCCGGGGCCTCTTCCTGCCCAAGCGTTGCGCCCTGCGTGCTACCACCCCACTTAGCGAACCCGCGCGACGCCAACCCCACTGCCGTCGAGACGCCAGGGATGCCGGAGTAACTACCGACCTTAGAGATCGACCCTGGGATGTTGGTCTTCGTCTCCAACGTCACCGGGTTGACCTGCGGGCCGACGAACGCCTTGTCGATCAACCCGACGCTCGGGTTGCCGGCGATGCCCTTTGCCGTGCCCTGCTTCTGTTGATTGGCCTGGACACTAGGAGCTACGCCCCTGGTGTCCATCGGGCCCGGATTGGCAATACCCTCCGTCCTATCGAGATAACTTTTCGCTGCGGCCTGATCCTCTTCGCTGGCATTCGGGTTGCCCAGCACAGAGACAGCCTGCTCGCGCAGCCTGCCGATGGTGGTCATCCCCTCTTTCACGTTCATGCTCTTGTTGGCGGCAGCTTCAGCAGACCTGAAACTCTGAGGCGCGCTCTTATCGATGGTCGCAGCCGGCATGGTCTCTTCAGTCGGCTGTTGCGTCGTGGTAATCGACGCCGGCATGGGGAGCGCCGGGACCACGCTCGGCGGCGTGGCCGGCGGAGCCGGAGCCACGTTGCCAAAGTTTGTCGGCAGCGCAGGCACAGGGCTCTGCTGCGTGACCTGTCCAGGCACGCCGGGGTTCTGTCCCTTCGCGCCCGGCGTGCTTGGCCCTCCCGTTCCGTCTCCGCTCTGGCTCATGACGCCGGGCTGGCCCTTGCCCATACGGTCAAGCACACCGGGCACATTGGCCGGCGGCATCGCCGGGTACGTCTTGATCGGCGGCGCGTTCAAAATCTGTTGGACAGTCTTGGGGGCGACGAGAGCCTCGACCTTTTCCTTCGTCTCTTCGGACGAAGACGGAGACACGCCGATCCCGCCGGGGAAACCCTTCGGGACAGAGACAGCGGTCGGGGGGCCGATCATGCCGCGATTGCGGGGCGTGCTCGGCGGCATGGCCGGGGCCGGCGGCTGAGCCGGAGCAACACCAGCGAAGCCCTTTGGTGTGCCGCCTACGACGCCCTTCTGCGCGCCAGCGATGCCAGCGGCCTCGACGCCGCTCAGCGGCGGGGCCTGGGTCTGTCCGGCCCACGGCAACGGTGGCGGCGTCGGCGTCACCACGCCAGGAGCGCCCGGGACGCCGGGCATGCCGGGCATGCCGGGCATGCCGGGGAGCGCTGGCGGGGCTGGCGGAGCAACCTGCGGCGCACCGACGAGCGAGCGTATCGCGTTCTTGATCGCGTTCTGCACGTTGGGCCCGGTTTCGCCTTCGAGCTTCCCCAGAGCAATGTTGCCGAACGACTGCCCCGGGTTCTTCGCGTTCACGGTGCTCTTGGCGTCTTCGTCGACCTGACCCTGCTGGCCCTGTCCGCCGCCGACGCCGCCCGTATTCGGATCGACCGTCTGCGCCTGCGCGGAGCCAATCGGGCTCATGACCCCGGCGATAGCACCCAGGATGTCCGACATACTCGTGACGCCGCTCGTCGTCGCGGACGGAGACCCGATGCTGGAGAAACTCTGCTGCGTCGGCGCGGGTGCCGTGGCGTCCGGCGTGCCCTCTCCGCTTTCGCTTCCGCTCTGCGTGCTCTCGGTACTACCTGTCGCGGCGTTCCCCGTACCCGCCGTGTCTGTGCCGGAGACAGACGAGCTAGGAGCCTCAGCACCAGCGGCTCCCCCCGGGGCGGTGGCTTCGGCCCCAGGAGTTGCTCCAGGCGCGGTGGCATCTCCCGTGGGGCCGGACGGCGAGCCTTGGCCAGACGGGGCGCTAGACCCCGAAACGCCAGTGTCGGTGCCGGTGCCGCCCGTCGTAGACGTGTTGTCAGTGTTGTTCGCCGTCGCGGTCGCCGTGGCCGTGCTCCCGGAGACATTGGCGTCAACACTCACCTGTCCGGTGCCGAGCATCTCATTCATCTGAGGTCCGGTCACACCAAGCTGCTCGGCGAGGTTGGCAATGGCCTGCTGGGTGGCATTGTCAATGGCCACATTTTCAGCACTGATGCTGGGGTTGTTCGGGTTCGGCGCGCCGACCGTCGCCGTTCCCTTTGTGGAAACGGCGTTGGTGCTCTTGGTCGTCGACACGTTCGCCGCGACAGACGTGCTCATGCTCGGAGTGACACCGGGCGTGACCGCAGTCATGGCCTCTTCTTCAGTCATCGCGTCACTGACAGTGCCCTTAGTACCGGACACGTTGGCGAAGCCCTGCGGCGCGGTGTCGACGGTCGAAGATACCGTCGCGTTCTCTTCCTGCGACGTCACGCTCTCAGTTGCCGCCGTCGTGCCCACGTTGGAACTCGCGGTCGTGCCCGGCGCGGTGCCCGGAGCGGTGCCGACCGACGCGGCGGCGTTCGCACCGACGTTCTCCGACGCGGACGTAGACGGGCTCTCGCTACCTTCCGCGCCGACACCCGCGCCCGTGCCAGCGTTACTTCCCGCGCCTTCGGCATTCGAGCCCGAGCCGGACGCGTTCGAGCCGCCAGCACCGACGCCCTGTTGCCCGCCGGAGTTGCCCATCGGGTCGGCACCGGGATCGCCGACATCCGCGTCGCTGTCCCCGCCCATCCCGCCGCCACTGTCGCCGTCGCGCAGGAGCCGCTCCCAGAAACTCTTAAACGGATGCATGGTGAGCCTCTTTCCGCAAGCGATGCACGTAACCTTCGCGACGGGTCTTCCCATCGAAGGTGCCGCGACGAAACTTCCCGACCTTCACGAACGGGTAGCGCATGCTGATCGTGAACTGGACCAGCTTAGTGAGTTCGAGCGCGTGTCCTGGCGCGACGAAGTCGAGCACCCACATAATGCGCCCTGAAGTCCAGTCACTAGGCTGGAGCTTGCGTTCGCGGTTCCGGAACACGCGCTCGACCTCGGGGGAGAACAGAGCCCAGGACGCGAAGCCTGTGAGCGCGCCCCTGTCGTTCCACATCATCACGTACTGCCCCGCGCGCAGCGGGGGCACGACGGTGCGGAGCAACTCGGAGATACTGATGTTCCGATACCTTTCGGTGCCGGACATCAAGTCAGCGATCTGCCCGACCTTCGTCGCTTCCTGGTGTGCGAGGTAGTAGTTCATTAGAAAGCCCTGATGATGAAGCCAGCGTCGTTCGACACGCCGAACGACGTGACGCCGTCGCCGACACTGACCGTGGTCCCGATCTTCGAGTAGAGCGTCTCCTGGTACTGGACCCGCGAGTAGAACCCGCCGTCGCACTTCAAGTAGTTCGGCGGGATGTTGGCATCCGGGCCGTCGAACTTGATCTTCGTCCCGACAGGAACGTCGTGAAGCTGCGGGATGAAGTTGAGATCAGAGACACTGCGCGCCTCGCCGACAGGGTAGCTCTGTCCCGTAGAGACAATCGCGAGCGCGCCCGCCACGGTGGTGCTATGCACGGTCTCGCCGGCCGTGAGCCCAGAGAGCCCCGAGATCAGCCCCGGGGCCACCTGCACCTTGAAGCGCGTGTCGAGCGTGCCGTTCTCCAAGGCGATGCCGATGAAGCTGCCACGGATCGAGTTGCTCGCCTTGTAGACGCGCTTCTTCTTCGCGATAAGCTCCATGAACTTGATCTCGCGGACGCTCAGGTTCGTGGCACCGCCCGAACACTTCAGGCGATACCCGCGCGCGAGCGGCGGATCGACAATGTTGAAGACCGACCAGTTGGTCCCGTCATAGTTGGCGTTCGCGAACGACGCGCAGACGTTCCACACCGCACCATCGGTGCTGTACTCGATAGTCACGGTGTGATTGTTGACGGCGGCTGGGAACAGCACGCGGACCTGCCCGACGCGCTTGACGTTGCCCGCGCCACGGTCGTACCCGACATGGCCCGTGGTGGACGCCGTGTCGCACTGCGTCCCGGTGTTGCCGTCGAAGGCGTTCGCACCGACGCCGCCGGAGACAACAACCGCGCCGCCCGAGGCGAAGTTGTTGTCGATGGAGAAATCAATCGGGAAGTAGGTCACGAGGTTCCGCGACGAGATGCTCTCACCCGCGATCAGGCTGGCAGTAACGACCTCCACGCCAGTCGCGGCGGCGACGTCGACAAGGTTGCGCCACGACGCAGCGCCGTCCCAATACTTCCATACCGGGGTTGCCGGGTTCGAGATGTCCAGCCAGAGAGACACCGGTCCCCCAGGCGGGTACGTCGGCGTACCAGGGGCGACGCCGCTCACCTCCGCCCTCGCGCGCAACAGAAGCGCCGCGTCGAGCCCGTTGACCTTCGCCGAGGGAAGCTCACCATCGGCGAACAGCATCTCGTTATAGCCGATCTTGCTGTCGTTGTTTGGATCGTAGACAGCGCGTGTCATGTCTCCGGTGCCCGCGCCGCTTGGACCGGCCGGTCCCTGCAACTCCGCGAGGCCGACCCCCATGTTGGTCCACGCACCGCCGCCAACGCGGTACTGAAGCTGGTTGCTCGACCACCGAAGCTCGATGAAGCTGGTCTTGACCAACCCGCCGGTATCAAAAATCTTGGCGAGCAACTCCGGCAGCGTGTAGTTGCCGCGCTCGCACTGCACGAGATACCCATAAATCTGGGAGAGGTCGGCGTTGATCTTCGTCTGCGACGGGTAGTCGTTCGCATGGAGTTGGTTCAAGCGAGCCATTAGTAGGATACCTCCAGCGCGAAATCCAAAATCTTCAGCGAGCCGTTCCCTTCGCAGATGAACTCGACCTGCAAGCCACGCGCCCTGTGCCTGCACCCGAGGATCACCGGGCGGTGCGGTGCCACGAACGGGATCGCTGGATCGAACGTAGTTGGGGGGTTCGGCTGCACGGTGTCCGTCTGGAGCAGTGTCCCCATCTCGTTGTAGAATTTGATCGTCAGTTCTGCGGTGCCAGCAACCCGCAAGAGGAAGCGATGGTATTGCTTGATGCGATCCGGAGCGCCCTGCCACAAGATTGGCGTCAACACCTGCATGTCGACAGGTTGCGTCACATCGTCCCAATCGTGCTCCGTCTCCGCTAGGCCAACCGTGGCGTCCAACGACGCGACAAGCTCCTGCGACGCGAAAAAGCTGGCGTCGATGTTAGTGTTGTCATTGGAGTACGACCACGAACGGTGTCCGCCTTTACCGACGCCGGGCTCGTAGGTATACGCGAGTTTGCGAGTTACTCCATCAGTCGACGTCGGAAAGAAGATGCTGTACTGCCCGATGTTGGCGTTCCACACGGCGGCTGGCTCTTTTCCCGCCGGGACTGCGTCAACCAAATCCTCAAACAGACCATGCACCGCGCTCGACAGCGTGATGGTCTCCAGCGTGATGCCGGAGATCGCTCGGCGCAGGGAGTGAAGGCCAACCCGTGAACAGAAGAACAAGTCGGTGCCAACGGGCTTGATCGTCTTGCGTCCGAAAACGCCGAACGGAATACGGAAGTCGCGCACGATCTCCCAATTCGCGATATCGGCGTCAGCCTTATACATGAGGACTTCGTTCTCGCAGAAAATCGCGAGCTTATCGCCTTCGACCACACCGAGGCCCTTGATCTGGTCCTTGGCCGTGAGTTCGTTTCGGATGTTGATGACGGCAGCATCGTCAGCGCCAGAGCCAACAACGACGTAATCGTTGAGGTCTAGCTTGGAGACATACACCTCCGTCTCGTGCCCGGGCACGTCGGCGACGCACATGCGCTTGAACAGCGTGGCATTTGCACCGCCCTGCGGCGTGACGGTGCTGACCGCAAACGCAGCGCCGTTGTAGACCAGCGGGTTCTGCCCGGCCGTCGCGCAAAAGATCGCGCCAACGAACTGCGTAAAGTCGATCACCGGGCTGCCCGTGAACGCATTCGGGAAGTTGAGGCCGGTGCGAGAATAGGCATCGAGCCGCGTGCCCCCTCCGGCTTCGACCAGGAAGACAGCGTCCTCGCGACCGAAGTGCTCAACCGCGACCGTGCGCCCGATTGGAGACAGCGAGACAGACCCGCCCATCTTCACGATCTGTCCGCGAAAATCCACGTAGGCGTTCTTGAGCGCCACGAAGTACCGCTCGGACATGTTCTCGGCCTGGGCAACGGTGTCCAGGCCGATGAACCGTTCGTATGGAATGGTCTTGCGCGCCATTAGGCGTCTCGCGTTTCGACTTCGAGTTCGAGCGTCAGCCCAACCAAATCGGCCAGCCAGCCGTGCATGTCGGAGAGAAACTGCATCTGGAACGGCTTCACGCTCTCGCCCTCGGCGGCAGTGATGCCGTCGACGGCCATGAAGTATTTCAGTCCCGACGCCATGGCCATGTCGTCGATGGCGCGGATGTCGGTGAGGTTGACGTAGCGCTTCAGCGCGCTCTCGTACGGAGAGCGCACGACCGCGTCGGCGACAGTGACTTCGGCTTCGTCGAAGAGCCGCACCTGTCCGTTCACGAGGCCAGCGTCGTCAACAGAGACAACCTTCGAGATCAGGTCGCCGCCGCTGCTCCCGGCCCCAACCACGAGCACGGGCGTGCCGACCTTGAGCGGGTTCTGAAGGGGGGTGGTCGATGCCAGCGTCAACAGCGTGTCGCCAGCGGTGATGGAGCCGGTGGTGCGCCCCATCTTCCCTCGGACGATAGCCGTGTAATACGGATGCTGGTTGACGTACTGGAGCACGCGGTTCCCGTAGTTCAGGAACCGCTTGCTGTCGTTCAGCAGGATGCTATCCGGCGCTGTCTCTCCAGCCTCACGCAGAGCGTCGCGAATGAGGCTCTGGATCGGGGAGAAACTCCCGTTCGGATGATCTGCCGGGTTCCAGCTTGTATTCGCCACCGATCACCCCCACTCGATCAGATAAGCTCGCGGATGCGGCCCTCGCGGAAGAACGTGTGCTTCCGCAGGACTTCGGCAATCGCGGGCTCGACCGCCACACGGTGGTCGCTGAAGTTGACGTAGGCAGTGCGGTTGCCCCCGTCGCTGTGCTGCACACCGGGGAGCATGACGCTGAGCGTCGGCTTCTCCGGGAAGTAGAAGAGAATCTTGCCGGCGGCGCGCTCCGCAGCCATCGGGTCGTCGCGCTTGACGATGAGGTAGGTGTCGTTCGAGCGCAGGACTTCCGACGCCAGATAGAAGTGCCCCATCTCGTAGAGATGGTGCATCTTCAACCGCTCCGCGATCTTCGGATCGACGCGGAGTTCGTTGTTGCCGCTGAAGGTGTAGAGGTCTTTCGCGTCGACACCGAGCCTGACCTGGAAGCCCGGAACCTTCGAGATGAAAACCACCTTGCCATCAGCCTCGACCTGCGCGCTGGGGGCCCCGGGCGTCAGCACCGGAGCCGGCGCACCAGCTTCGGTCTTCGGGTGATTGACGTAGGGCACGCGCGACGCCTTGACCTCTGCGCCGACCGGTTCGGTGACCGGCGTCGGGATCACATCGTCGAGGGCATCGTCGGGAGGCGGGGGCTCGGCGCTCGGCGTCTTGCCGACCACGACGACTTCGGGCGTCGGCGTTGTCTCGAAGGAGACAGCGGCAGGGATCGGCTGGGCGACGGGGGGACGGGTCGGAAGGGGTTCCGGCTGGGTGGACTTAGCCATTGGGATAGCTCCACGGTTGGTGTTGCCACTCCCCTGATAGACACCAGGGGTGGGCCATTATAGCCCACCCCTGGCTCCCCCTCCACCCTGGAGCTAACCCCAGGCCGGAACCGGTTAGGCGACCTGCTGCCAGCCCAGGATCAGGGCGTGCGTCTTCTCCTGGAGAAGCTCCAGGCCGCACTCGGTCAGGTACTCATCGACGACGCCGTCGATGCCCGGCGACTGGCGGTCCTTAAGCAGGACCGTGTCCTGGACGTAGCGGTAGCGCAGGTCCGCCGTGTCGACGATCAGCATCATGTCCTCGGCACCGCTGATCTGGCGGAACATCGGATGCGTCTTGACCATGAGCCGGCCGGCGAACGTGTCGTAGGCCGTGAAGGTGATGCCGTAGGAGCCGGCACCGTTCATCATGGCGATCTGCCACCGGTCCTTCGCCATGCGCTGGAGCAGGTCGGCGACGCGCCAGCCGACAATGGCCAGCTTGCTCGACGACCCGTAGGCGAAGGCGTACTGCGCCAGGAAGGCGTCGAAGTCCTGCTCGGTCAGCGTATTCGGCGTCGCCGCAGCGGCGAGGTCAAGCACGTTGGTCGACAGGGCCGAGATCAGCCCGCCCGTGTAGCGTTCCGGCTCACCGTTCGAGCCGGTGATGCTGTCGTAGCGGCCCCACAGGAAGGCGCGTTCCATGGCCATCATGTGGTGCTTCAGGCTGTCGCGGGCCTTCTCCTTGTACTGATCGCCAGTACGGAAGTTGGTCTGCATCGCCGTCCGCGTGACCTTCACCGGATCGCGGAAAATCTGGCAGTGATTGGTCGTGCTCGCCGCGTTGTGCTGCACGGCCTCCGGCGTGTCGCCGCCTTCCGGGTTGGAGTTGCCAACCATGAAGAACACGTCGTTGGCGTTGATCGCCTGACCGGTGCCGCCCTGACCGACGCCGCGCGTGACGGTCAGCGTGGTCGGCGTCGGCTTCGACGTGACCTTGATGACCTCACCCGTGCGGTAGTTGCGGATCAGCATGCCGGCGCGGAAGAACGACAGGTCGTCGCTCGACACGGCGACCAGCGTGGTCGCGGCGGCGAGCGCCGAACCCGAGTGCAGGAAGGTGAATCCCGGCAAGTCCTTCCGGAAGTTGTGGTAGACCGGATCGTCGGTGCTCTCCGAAGCGAGCATCGCGAGCATCGCGGTCAGCGGCGCGGAACCGTTCGGCTCCAGGAGCAGGAACTTCTCGCGCCAGTTTTCGGGACGATGGTCGGCGGGAAAATCACCCGTGCCGAGCATGCCAAGCAAAGCAGCCATGGAGTATCTCCAGTGTTACACGAAGAGGACGTGATCGGCCGTAGCCGACGAACATCCCGCTTGCCTCGTGTTGCTCCCTGGAGAGCCTCGGCTTTGTCGGTAGCCTCGCCGCAGCGTGGTCCTAGAAGCCGCTAGGCCAAAGGGTTGGCATACAGGTATGCGGTTGATGGTGAATTTAGGCTATGGATTGTGAGCCTGTCAAGAGAAAGGGGGCACGGATATACTCCCTGCCCCCTGTCCCCTGTCCCCCGGCGGGCTGGCAACTAGAGCGCCTGCAACATCTCGTCGTTGAAGCTCTTCTCCGACTTCCCGTTCACCCCGGGGCTCCCGCCAGTTCCGCGCGCCGAGACAGTGTCCCCGCCCGCTCGCGCGGCACGGGCCCTGGCGTCAGCGTCAAGTTCGGCGTTGGTCTTGATCGCCGCCGTGCCCTTCCGCTCCATCGCGAAGCGGTTGATGGCGTAGGTAACGGCGTTCGGATCGGTCTGGACCTTCGTCTTGAACCCGGGAAAGACCTTCTCCGTCTCGTCGACGAACGCCCGGAAGTCAGCATAGTCGTCGTCGGTCAGGTTGTTCTGGTCGCGCGCCGCGACCGCAGCGGCGTTGACCGCGTCGGCCTGAGCGCGAAGCCCGCGCAGACGCTCGCCCTTCGTCAGGTTCTCGACCTGCGCCTGCAAGGTCGGCAGCGTGCCGGCGACCTGTGCAACGCTATTCGAGTTCTTGGCGATGTTGGTGAACATCGTGCGGAATGCCGGCGTCAGCACGATGCCGTTCGCCTTCTCGAAGTCGGCGAGCGCAGCCTCTACGTCCTGCTGCCCTGCCGCAGCGGCGGCGCTCGGGTCCATCTGCGTCGTGCCCTGCGCACCGTTGTTCCGTGCGTTCGCGCCGGTCTGCTTCTCGCTGAGCGCCTGGAGCCCGGCGATCACCGTGTTCATGAACACATTCGGATCGGTGATGCCGATGCGCTGCATCAACTGCTCGGTACCATCGATCACAGGCTTCAGCCCGGTGTGCTTCTCCTGCAAGGCAAGGCCCTGCTGGATCAGGTTGCGCGCGGCCTCCGAGTCGTACTCGCGGTCGGCACCCTTGTACTTGACGACCAGCTTGTTGCCAGCCGGTGCGGCGTCGTTCGTCGCTGTCTTCGTTGCATCGCCCTGCGACCCGGTCGGATTTCCGCCGTCACCGCTGGCACCGCGAGCGTTCGTCGGCTTCATGGTGTTCGGCTTCGAGAGGTCCGAGCCCCATTCGGCGAACCGCTTGTCGGTCGCATTGGCGTTGCCCTCGGTCTTCGGCGGCGTTTTCGGCGTCGCGTCGCCCGGGGGGTTCTTCGCATTGGTAACGGCAGCTTCGTTGGGAGGGGTAGTTCCGGCCATTTTACTCTCCATCATCCTCCTGCGCCCCGGTCGCCGCATTCATTGCTTCGTTGGCCTTGACCTGTTCGAGCAACGTCCTCGGCAGACCGCGCACGGTGCGGATCATGCTGTACGCGCCCCCGGCTACGCGAAGATGCGAGTCAGCAGCATTCTTCAACGCGTCCATGTTACCGAGGACAGCGAGGGCGTTGTCCTCTTGCTCCTTCAGCGCCGCAGTGAAGAGCCGCCAGAACACGTTGCTCTGGAGCGCCTCGAAGGCGACTTGAAGTTCTGCGTGGGTGATAGGCTTGCTCATTGGAGATACTGCGGGAACGTCCCGGGTAGCGCCGGTCCAGGCAACAGACCTTCAGGGATAGAGCCGCCGGCTTCCTTCATCGCCACATCCGCCGGGACCACATCGCCTTTCTCCAGCATGCGCGCGGCCTCTTCGTCCCGCACGACATTGTTCTGAAGCTGCGTGTTCGCTAGCTGCCCCGCTTGCTGGATTTGCGCGGTCTGAACGCTCGCACGCGCTTCAGGCGTGTTCGCAAGCGGAGCCTGCTGCCCTTCTGCATACTGGAACGGGGTGGTGTCTTCGATGCCCCATGTGTTGGCGAGACGCTCGACAAGAGCGTCAAGGTTCCAGCGACGCGCCAGTCCGGCCTGCTGTGCTTGAACAAGCATCTCGATAGCGCGGCGGATATTGTCCGCGTTCTCTGTCGGAGACACCGGAAGAGTTCCGTCCACAATGAGGTAGTCATATTCCCCACTGATATCCTGGCGTGCCCACTCCACCCAGCCGCCACGCGCATCCTTGTTGAACGGCGGCGGCAACTGAACGTGTCCGCCATCGACGCCGAACGCCTGTAGGTTCGACACCATCTGGAGCACCATGGGGCGGATCATCGTCGAACTCATGAGACGCGCGTTCATGCCCAGGCGTTGCTGGCCCAGCGCGGTGACGCGCGCAATCTCGGTGGCCGTGCGCTGTGTCTCGCTCTGCATGCCCTGCGCGGTGTCGTTGGCGGCGGAGACACGCTGCATCAGGTCTCCGGTATTGGACATGTCCTGCCAGAAGCCGCGCGTCGCGTCCTCGACCGCAATAGGCATCACCCCTTCCTTCGGGTTCTGCCCGGACAGCGTGCGGATCAAGCGCGCGGCATTCGGCTGGAGAATGTCGAGCACGTTGATCTTCGCCGGGTCGACGATCAGGCGGCTCTGGATCAACGCCTGCACGTTCTCGACGCGCGACCGCAGGAGCCAGTCCTGGAAGCGCTGGAGCGGCATGATGAGGTCGTAGGTGCCGCTCATGAACGTCTTGTGCGCGTCGTGCCCGGCGCTGCCGAAGATCAGAGGGATTTGGTTGTGGACGAACGGCGTGCGGTCGAACTGGATCACATGCTCTTCGTCGGCGACCACGATGCGGTAGAGCCCGAACGGCGCGGGGATGCCGATCATCTGCGGGTCGAACCACAGATAGATCGAGTTGATGATGTGAGAGACACCAAGCTGGAACCGAGACGCGTTGCCGTCGACAGGGTCATGCACGATGTCGATGGACTGGCCCCGGATGATATCGCGCTGCTCCATGTTGCAGCGCCAGGACTGCCGGCGATTGTTGCCGCGCGCCTGCTTCAGCTTATGGAGGTTCTGGTACAGCTTGCGCCGATAAAGTGCGCTCAGGCTCGCTGTCGTACGCCAGCCCATGAACTCGCTCTCATGGCGGTTCTGCGTCGTCGTGCGCGGATCGGGGAAGAAATTCCACGGGTCGATGTTGACCGGCACGTTGCCGGTATCTCCCCAAAAGACACCGGTCGGGCACATGCCATAGCGATTGTTGTCGAGCGCCATCTGGTACAGCCGCGCCTCGAAGCCGATGCGCCGCATGTTGGCGTGAAGTTCGCTCTCGATGATCTTCGCTGACTGGCGCGAACCGCGCTTGCCGATAGGCTCGATGCGGAAAGCCGGGTTGCCGCCGAACACCGCGAGCATGTAGGTGGCCTGCGTGTCGCTGATCGCGCGGCTGTAGGGCGTCATGATCGTGTCAACGAGCCGGGGCTTGTTGCCGCGCCGGGTCTTCACGTTGGATTTCTTGGCCTCGTTGATCTTGGAGACAGGCACGTAGACATCGTGCGCGATCTCTGCTTCGGCCCAATAGTTGTAGCGCTCTTCGATGGCGGCATGCGACATGTCGAAGCACGCCTGCACCAGATCGATAAGCTGCTTCTCGGTTTCAAGATCGAGAAACTCTGCGGCGTTCTGATTATGGTTCAGCGCGTTGGCGCAGTTGACCGGGGTGCGCTGTCCCTCTTCGGGGACATGAGAGACAACCTTGACCGTGCTCTGCTCGCCCTCAACCGTGACGCGCTTGATGGTGCTGTCCGGCTTCTCGCGCTGCTTCGTCAGCGCCGCCTCGATCTTCGGGGCCGGCGCAGTGCCCCACATCGGAACATCGTCGGCGTCGTCGGGAGCCTCACCTGCTTCCTCGACTTCGTTCTCTTCATCCTCTTCCTCGACCATACCGAACGGCTTGGGGCCTCCGGGGTCGATGGCGGACTGCGGCGCTACCTCGCGCATGCCCTCGAAGTCGCTGGTCAGGGTCGTCTGTAGCTCGGCGGCACGGTCGGGCCCGCCTACGGGATAGGCGACCCGGTCCTCCACGTTCGGAAACGCGAAGGTCCGAGCATCCACGCGGTTGGCGCGCGGATCGGTCGACCGCTCTTTCGCGCCGCGTCGATAGCCGTCCGTGCCTTTGCCCTTCCGTGACGCCATAGCTACAGACTCCTGCCCTGCAAGGCTTAGCTGATCGTCGCGCTGTTCGACCCGACGATGTACCACTTGCCCGCGCCGGTCGTGTAGTTCTCCACGACCCAGCGCAGCTTCACGCTGTCACCGACCGCGTTGAACACAATGGACGTCGGAGCGCCCCGGATGTTTGCAGCGGTCGGCGAGATGGTAACGTCGTTCGCGCCCGGCCGCGCCTGCAAGGCGAGGAACAGTTCCTCGTTGTCGACCTCGCCGTTCGGGAGCGACAGCGCGATGGCGTTGGCGGTGGTGTCGAAGAGATGCACCGCAGCGCCGCGAACGAGCGTCGCAGGCGTGGCGGTGTAAATCTGCGTGTTCTTCGCCGGGTTGAGCACCGGGGTACCACCGTTGGAGAGCCCCATGCCAGCGGAGCGGTCGCCACCAGCGACGGCACCCAGGATGGTGGCCCCAGCAGACGCCGGGATCGGCGTCATGACGAGCGGGAAATTGCGGTCGTTTGACATGATGAATGTGTCCTTTCTTCGAGTAACTGGTGTTAAGCGAGCGTCGCGCCCTGGTTCGAGGCGACCACCCATTCGCCGATTCCGGTGCACCACCGGAGCAGCACAGCGTCGCCCACGCTGTTGAAGGTGATCGTGGTGAAGCCGAAGAGGCTGGCCGGCGTCAGCACGTAGTTGCCAGCACCCCCCTTCGTTTCCAGGTAGATCAGCTTCTCGAAGTTGTTGAGAGCGGCCGGAGCCAAGTTCGCCAGCGTGATCGCAACGTCCGATCCCGACGACGTCTGGAGCCGCGTGACCTTGGCAAGCGGCGTGAGCGCACCCGCCGCCGTCACGATCTGGTCCATCGTGTCGAGCGAGACCGATTCCGGACGCCCGCCGATGCCGACCACAGCCCACTCGCTGCCCTCGTAGCGCAGCGTAACCGACGCCCCGGCCTCGCGCAGCGTCACGCTGGTGTAGCCGTGGAATGCGGCCGGCGTGATGACGGCATTGCCGACACCAGCCTTGGAGGCAAGGATCAGCGTCTTCTCCTGACCGGCGACGCCCGCTGCGAGCGTGAAAGCCACGTCGCTCGCGCCCGAGAGCGTGATGAGCGTGGCTCCTGTCGTCAGCGGAATTGCGGCCGGGCTGGCATCTACCAGCGTGTCGGTAGCGGTGCCGGAGCGCAGCACAGGCACGCCGTTGGTCGTGATGCCGAGACCGGCGAGCGGGAAGCCGATGAACCCGTACTGCGGGGCACCGGACGTTCGGGAGGCCCTGATCTTGGGTGCTCCCTTGAAACTCGGAAGAGGCCATCTGAGCATGTGGGTACCCTCCATGGGGTGTTCTAATCGCAGGGAGCCCGTCTCGGCCCGTCTCACCCGCTCTTGCTACCCAGCCGCCGAGAAGGCTGCGGACGGAAACTACACCAAATCTAGTTCCCCGGGAAAGCCCTCTTCTAGCGGTAGGCGCTCTCCCCGACCTCGATCACGTCGTTCAGATCGAGATGCTGCCACCGGTCGCCTAGCCCAACTATCTGATCCATGGGCGGCAACTCGGATGCGGCGAGGAACAGCGCGGTGACCATGTCGTCGTGCTCGCCGGCCGGAGCCGTGTAGCGCATGCGGCCATAGGCCGTGATCTCGTAGGTGTAGACAGAAAGCTCGCGCCAAAGCTGGACCGTATCTCTGGCCGGGTCGGTCGTCAGCCCAGGCAACGGCACCATCATGTCTCCCTGCTCGATCAGCATCGAGAGGTTCTGCACCATCGCGGCCTTCTTCGCGTTGGTGAACGTCACCGGCACGATGGGTACGCCTGCTTGATTCAGCTTGGTGTAGACAGGATCACCCGCGCCGCTAACGTCCATCATGGCCTTGCCGCGATAGCGCGACATGAAGCCTTTGATCCGGCGCTCGGTGACGGTCCAGTCTAGGTTGTTGAAGCGATCATAACCAACCACGGCGTTGCGCGGGTTCAGCGCGATCAGACCGCTGAAGTCCACATGCCGCGCGATGTCGATGCCGACGCGGCACCCGTCCGCCTGCGGCAACAGGTTGAGCCCCATGGACCTACGCCGCATCGCATCGAGGCCCCGGAACACCGTACCCGCGCCATCGATGAACTCGCCACAGTATTCCTGCCGCCACATGGCCTCTGGAGTATCTCGCTTGATCTTCTCAAGCTCCAGCTTATCCATGAACGGGTTGTCGGAGGTCTGAAACTGGAACGATGCGTAGTCCTGCTCGCGCGCAAAGCCCTTCATCCAGAAGCCGTGGAACGCGTTCTTGCCCTTTGGCGTGCCCTGTATCCACGCCCAGCCCAAGCGGTCGAGCAGCATGGCTCGGATCGGGCCATCCCACATGGCCTTCAGATCGGCCATGAGCCCGGCTTCGTTGATGATGATGCCGTCGTACTGACCGCCTCGAAGGTTGTCGGGCTGGTCAGCGGAGAAGAACACGATGATGTCGCCGTTGGTGAGCGTGACCCGCATAGGAGGGGTCTGGATCACGCTCTCGACCAGTCCCGCGCCGTGCGCGAAGTCGAGGAACACCTGGAAGCTGTCTCGACTTTGCGGGTTGTAGACAGGGTTGATATAGGCGTACTTCTTGATGCCCTTCGGCGACGTCGTGCTCAGCGAGTGCGAGATGATCTTGATCGCCGCAAGGTGATCCTTGCCCCAGCGTCGACCGCACGACAGCACCATGTAGCGCACATACATCGACGTTTCGAGCACCTGCTTCTGGCTCTCGAAGACGTTGAAGTGATACTCGCGCGGCCCCGTGTGGCCCTGGAGGCTCTGCCCGATGACCGACGCCGGGGCCTTGTTGTTCTTACGCGCCATACTGGTCGTAGTCCTCGTCGTCTTCCTGCATCATCGCCATCCGGTCCCACGCTTTGCGCATGAAGTGGATGCCGACGAAGATGAACGCGAGCAGCCCGGCGGTTATCACCGGCACCGCGCCGGCCAACACGAACGGCTCAGAGACAAAGCGGAAGAGCGCGAAGATCAGGAACACGTAGGCCGCGCCACAAAGGAACAGGAAAGCGACCATACAAGCTGCTTTCCTGATCGTCCCCATGGTCTAGCTCCCTACCTTGAACGTCGTCATCGTCCCCGGCGCTGCCGCGCTCACGGGGACATCCTCGCGCACCTGTTCCTTGCCGTTGTCGAACACCACGCTGGTCACGCTCTTCGCCTGACCCATCTGACCCATGTTCGCCTGCGTCGCGCCGGCCGGCTTGCTCTCGCTCTCGCCGCCCTGGTAGCCGTTGATGGTGTTCACGATGATCTTCACCGGGCCCACGCGCCCGCCGGCATCGACGGCCTTCCCTGTCTCGTCGATGGGAGCCATCGTCTGCATGGTCTTCAAAAGGATCATGTTGGCGAGATGCGCCTGCTCGCGCGTCATCGAGCGCTTCGGGTCTTTCACCACGGTGAAGGGACGCCCCTTCGTGTCGGTGATGTGCTCGTTCTCGGCAAGCACGAAGTCCACGATGCGGTCAGCGACGTCTGGCAGCCGCGCGTAGAGCCGGTCGCGGAACACCGCTTGGTTGCCCATGTAGCGCTGCGTTGCCTGGGCCACCGCCGCGTCTTCGAGAGTGCTCAGATCACCCACGTCCGGCACCTTGTCGGGGTGGATCACCTGACCCTTCGGAGACAACGGGAACGCTGGCGGCGTGCGCCGGCCGTGCTTGATCGAGCCAATCTGCTGCGTGCCCTGGTTGGCTCCGTGGACCTGCTGCTTGAGGCGCACCTTCTGCTGCGCGAGCCCAGCGCCCGATCCTGGAGGGCGTCCTCGTGGTCGCGGCGGTGCCGGCGGCTGGGAGCCCGGGGTAGAGGGGGTATCTGTCACGAGCCACGGCCCTTGTCGAAGAGCAGCTTGCGGCCCAGCCAGCGCGCGAAGCGCCGCCAGAGGTCATAGACAGCCTGTAGAACACGCGCCATGGAGGCCCCCCAAGGTCGGACGTGGTGGAGCCGGCGGCACGCCGGGGGGAAACGCGACCCTGCGCACCGCCGGACCCCTGGAGCGGAGACGTCCCCCGCGCAACCACCGGGAAAGGCACCCCCACGGCCAGGGATAGTAGGGTTTTACCCGATTCAACGCAACGAATTTCCTAACATCCAGAAAATAAACGAGTTTTTCGGGTTTAATTCGGCGCGCCCGGTATTAATTAGTGCCCCAAATTCGGCCGCGCGAGGGAAAAACTATAAAAATCAAGTGTTTAGGTGTTTTTAATTAGTATTAAAATCTAAAAATCCCCGTCCATCGCCCGGGCGTTGGGATTTTTCGCCTGTAAGTCGTTGTCTCTGAAGGGGAATTGGGAAGGGATCACGGGGCGATGGGGCCCCACACTTACGTGTGGAGCACCTTGTCGGCTGGCGCGCCACGGGCCGGGGAACCAAACCCGGATCGGGAGGCTCATTCGAGCCGGCGGGGGCCACCGCCCATACCCCCCACCCCTTGTGTCCAGCGCCCAGGTTGTCGATTGGCGTTTAAAATCAAACACTTAGGCGATGGATTTTCCATAATAGATATTATGCGATGTCTCCAGAGACACAAGATGTAGATCGGCAAGCCGCTGTGCCGCAGGGACTTCCGGCGCTGGGGCGATGGGCGAGGGCTCGCGTGTGATGAATGCCGGCTCGCCCGAGAACAAGGTGAGCATCGCTGACCTAATCCTGGCAAAGGGTTAGACCCTCTTTTGTCTCTCTCAGCCGTTGCGTTTGGCAGGATGGACATGTACTCTATGGACTGGTCGCCAGATGGACTGGTCGCCAGCGCGACCGGCCGGACCTGCCATGGCAGGCCGGAAAACAGGAACAGGAACAAGGAACTAGACCATGACCAAGATCACCGTGAAAGCCGCCCTTGCCGCCATCCGCGCCACGGGATGCACCGCCGGCCGCACACTGGACGGGGAATATCGCGTCAACCTGCCGGGCGCTGGCGAGGGCCCGGCGTACTACACGCACGACGCCGCCGACGCCATCGGCACGGCGCAGGACATGGCGCGGCGCGCCGGCCTTGTCTCGCCCGTCGAGCGGGCCGCTCAGCCGGCGCAGGTCGGGCCGGACTTCCAGGTCGACGACCAGGGCTCGCTCGTGCTTTTCGAGCCTGTCTCTCAGCGGGCCAAGGCGTTCGTCCAGGCGTTCATCGCGGTGCCCGACTACGCGTGGCTGGGCCGGCGCTTCGCCGTCGAGCACGGCCTTGCCGATGATCTGCTGATCGGCATCACCGGCAACGGCCTCACCGTCGCCTAGCAGCGCAAGGGGATGCAGCGTCGCAAGGCGCTGCATCAACGTGCGCTGACAGGCCACGACGCGCGCTGCATCGAGCAGGCGCGGCAACGACAGAAGGAACTAGATCATGGCAAAGCAAATCGTCCTGACACTGACGCCCGACCAAGCCGACATCCTGGGCTATGCACTCAACGTCGCGAAGCGCGAAGTCGGACGTCGCGCTGATCTGATCTTCGGCAAGGGTGCGAGTTTTGATACCAAGCGCGGCCACCTGGACCGGATGGCGCGCATTGAGGCCCTTGCCTGGGAACTGGACGCCGCCCCCGAAGTCGACGCCGTCCAGGTCGACATCAACTCGTAATCCCTGTCTCACAGAAGGAACTAGACCATGACCATCACGAAGCGCCACTACGAAACCATCGCGAAGGCCATCAACGAGGCCGCGTCCAACCACGTTTGCAGCGACGCAGGTTGGCGCGGCGTGCGGGAGACGGCGGAGAAGATCGCGGATGTCCTGGAGCAGGACAATCCGCGCTTCCATCGGTCGCGCTTCCTCGACGCGTGCGGCTTCGCGGTCGAGTACACCGACCCGCCGGCCGCGCCGTGGCAGGGTGACCCGACGCTGGGCGGGCGCAGGTCGCGGAAGCGCCGGGCCTATACCCCGCGCGCTGAGCAGGGTGAGACGATTGAGGCCGGCATGTGGAAGGGCTCGCCAGCGTTCGACCCGACGCGCGGCTAGACGGCAAGGGGATGCAGCGTCGCAAGGCGCTGCATCAACGTGCCGCCCGGTCGACACCGGAGACACGCCGCAGGTCATGGTGATCTGCGGAGACAACAAGGGAACTAGATCATGCAAGACCAATCGATCACGCTGGGCGCAGACGGGCGAGCCGCACTACGCAACGCAATCCGGGCCAAGGAAGACCGCACGGTGCCCGGCTATCGCGACCCCAAGCACGCCGGCAAGGCGGAGTTACTCGCCAGGGCGAAGTCGCTTGGCCTCGACGTCCCGGCAATCCTGGCCGGCGCGCCCGCGCTGAACCACGCGCCGTCCCAGCCCGACGACCAGGGCGACGCGCCTGACGTCGCGGTGGCGGACGTTGTCCGCACGCCGGCAGAGCGCGCCATGTCGATCCTGTCTCTGCCGGTGATGGAAGCGCGGACGGCAATCGAGGACTTGGTCGCCCAGGCGAACAAGCCGGCGGTCGTCGTCGAGAAAATCGTCGAACGTGTTGTGCATGCGGACGGCGCGGCACTCACGACGGCATTGCCCGGCGCGGCACCGGTCGACGCGTTCGTGCCCGAGGTCGTCGAGCAGAAGAGCGCGGCGGAAGTCTTCGGCCTGAACCCGAAAGACCGCACGGTGCCCGTCACGTTGCGCGAGACCATGCTCGACGTATGGAACGACCCGCAGTCGCCCGCCGTAGACCACGCGTACCGCTTTGACGTCGACATCCTGGCGGACGTCGTCGCCGCGCATCAAAGCGGCGTTCTGTGCTGGTCTGCGGGCCCGGCTGGCACAGGCAAGTCGACGTTTTGGGAGCAGTTCGCCGCGCGCCTGGGGCGTGGCTTCACACAGATCGTTTGCGACAAGACGCTTTCGCGGCTTGAACTCTTCGGCGGCAAGGAACTGTCGAACGGGTCGACGTACTGGAAGCACGGCGTTCTGACGCTCGCCATCACGCGCCCCGGGATGATTGTTCTACTCGACGAGCCCAGCGCGGCGCGCCCGGGTGAACTGATCGCGTTGCACGGTCTTCTGGTGCCCGGCGGTCGGCTGACGCTTGAGACAGGCGAGGTTGTCTATCCGGCCGATGGCGTCTACTTCGCCGCCGCTGACAACACGGCTGGACGCGGCGACGAGACCGGCCAGTACATCGACACGGGCCCGATGAACGCGGCGTTCGTTAACCGCTGGGGAGTGACAGTGCAATTCGAGTATCTGCCGGCCGACGCCGAGGCGGCAATCTTGACGAAGCGGGTGCCGGGGCTTCCGCTCAGCGTCGCGTTGATGCTGGCGGAAGTAGCGGCAACGGCGCGTGCTGGCGTCGTGGCCGGCAATCTCAGCGTCGCGCCCAGCATCCGCAATCTGATCGCATGGGCCAGCCTGATCGTTGCGCGTCGCCCCGTGATGCGTGCCGCTCAGGTCACCTTGTTGTCGACGCTGAACGCGGTCGACCGCGAAGCCATGCACCAGATCGTTCTGCTGAAAGTCAACGAAGCCGACGTCAACGACGCGCTGACGGGCAAGGCCCCAAAGGTCGTCGCATCGCCTGACGTCAGCACCGTCAACCCGTTCTGATTGGAGAAGCAACCATGTTGAACACACTCGACGAAGCCGCACGTAAAGCCGTCGCCACGAAAGGGGGCTACATGCTCCCGTCTGGCGCAGTGTTGCGCCGTGATCCTGCCAAGGCTCCGCCGGCCGGCGCAGTGCCGGTGCCGGAGTTTAAACAGGCCGTGCTTGAGGCCATCCAGGCGGTCTTGTCTCGCTTGCGCTACAGGACCGACATCAAGTGCCAGACCGCAGTGTCTCCGGCTTCCGCACAAGACTGGCCGGTGACAGGCGGTCGCGTCAGCATCGCCTTCAACGGGATCAGCGCGGCCACGTTCTACACTTGGCGCGCGATCCAGTCGGGCGGAACCATCAACGACGGCAAGGACAACAAGGCGACGCAGAACACGCTCGTGGTCGACGTCGCAATCTTGATGCCGACCCTCAACGACGACTGCTACTTGACCCGCGCGCACGCCAACCGCCTTGTGGGGTATTGGTTGCACGAGATTGGCCACGCGCTTTTCACTGACGCCAGGGCGTTCGAGGTTGCGGCGAAGGAAAGCAAGCCGCTTCGCGCTTTCACGAACGCGTTGGAAGACGCACGCGAAGAGGCGGAACTCTGTAACAGCGGCATCGCCCCAAACGCGCGGCCAGTGTTGCAGGCGATGATCGAAGCGATGCTGGCGAACAGCGTCCAGGCGGGTGCGTGCGCTAACCCGATGAACGCCCCGTGGATCGCCGCCGTCCTGGCGCGGCAACACACCTGGGGCTTCGAGAAAGCGTCGCTCGTCGCGGAAATGCGGAGACAGGTGAACCCGAAAATCCTGGCCGTCCTCGACAAGCATGTCCCGCGCATCGCGTCATGCCGGGACACACAGGCCGTCGTGCGCCTCGCACGCAAACTCGTCGACGCGTTGAAGGACATTGTCGACGACGTCGCGGAGCCGGGCCAGCCAAAGGGCCAGCCGCAGGACCAGCCGCAGGACCAGCCGCAGGACCAGCCGCAGGACCAGCCGCAGGAAGAGCGGGACGAGCGCCCGGGCGACGACCAGGGCGACGACCAGGGCGACGACCAGGGCGACGACCAGGGCGACGACCAGGAAGCCGCTGGCGAGGCCCAGGACGACGCCGAGGGTGATGGGGCTGGTGACGACCAGGGGGACGACCAGGAAGCCCCCAGCGACGAGCCTAGCGACGACCTGGACCGTTTTGGCGACGACGGCGACGACGGCGACGACGGCGACGACCAGGGCGACCAGGGCGACCAGGGCGACCAGGGCGACCAGGGCGACCAGGGCG
>JACCDG011507598.1_pt1 | contig 40450 bp, 38 predicted proteins | sample 7442471 | NCBI WGS metagenome assembly JACCDG01 (sample SAMN15323444, study PRJNA562643) | freshwater metagenome | isolation source: river surface water | place: USA:Blue River Watershed | collected 2017-08-17 | reverse complement strand
GCTATTTAGAAAATACCTACCACTTGTTGAAGGTGTTGGGGGCAAGATATCTAAATTCGGATCTGACTTTATGCGGTCTTTCAGACAGCTTCGAGATGCCTTAGACCCACTTAGAAAAGGTGGATCCATAGTTATTGAGATGTTCGGCAAGCCACTTAAAGAAGTCTTTATGGGTCTTGCCAGAAACGTCAAGAGCTTTGCTCGAATGGCAGAAGAAAACAAACCACAGTTCCTGGCATTTGGTGAGTCTTTAAAAAATGTAGTTACAGCTTTGTTTAATTTCGCAGATTCATTTAAAAGAGCGTTTACAGCTGCTCTTCCGACAATAACCAAAGTTGTTGACGGTCTTGCCTTTATTGTTGACGCACTTCGTCGTGTCGTTGACATGGTTGCTGGCCTTGGGCAAATGGGTGCTCTTGGGGTTGTCGGTCTTGGCGCTTTTGGCATAGCCAAGGGTCGCCGTGATGCTCAAAGAAGAGCTGGCCGGCGTGGTATCAATGCGCAACAGGCTGCAAATATGCAGATGAGTGCAAATGCTGGTGGTGGCCCAATGGCCATATTCCCTGGCGATAGAAGCCGTGTTACGTGGGCTGGGCTTAGTGCATTCAGGGAACAACAAATTGCAAATGGTCAAGTTCCAGCAACCAGGGGCGCAATGGCCAAAGAGTGGGTCAAGTCACGTATGAGCATGGTTGGCATGGCTGGCGGTCTCGCAATGGCTGAACTTGGACCTCGTTTGTTTGGACAAGAATCATCCACCGCAATGCAGCTAGGCGGAACGGCAATGATGCTTGGCGTAAACCCAGTACTCGCTGGTGGTGGTGCCCTAATTGGTGCAGGCATGAATGCCAGAACGGCAAAGGGTGGAGCAGGGCTTGCTGGTGCTGGTGGAGCAGCAATAGGCGCCCTCGCTGGAGCAAAGATAGGCGCAATGCTTGGGTCAGCAGTGCCAGTACCAGTATTGGGTACGCTTGCTGGCGCCTTGATCGGCGCAGCCGCTGCTGGAGCAATAGGGTGGATCCGTGGTGGCAGGGCAGAGCGCAAGGCGGCCAAGGACGTAGGCAAATACGTCAGTGGGGCAAAGTTGTCGGAAGTAACGGCAGCAATGATCACGGGGGATACGCGTGGCGCTCGTGGCGCAATAGCTGGAGCGCGTACCTTTGCACGTGACTATGCAGGAATGACAGCTGCTGGCGATGACGCAGGAAGAATAAAGATTATTAGAGAGCTAGGCAAACTTAAGGTTCTAACACCAGAGCAGGTTGCAACCGCATCAAAGCACCTTGATAATTTTGGCAAAGGTCTAAAAGAACTAGATGGAGTTCTTGATAAGGCGTTGAGTGGACCGCTAAAGAACTTTGACCAATTAATTAAGGGCATTGGCTCTGCAAGCGGCCTTACCAAGGATGAAATAGTTGATCTTGCTAGGCGAATGAATGTTGACCTTTATGATCCAACACTCAAATTACAAGACGCAATATCTGGATTAGGTGTCACAATTCTAGACACGACTGATAAAATTAATATTGCAGTTCGCGACAAATTGATTGAGGGTATTGGAACTGTACTTGATGAGTACCTAGCTAAAGAAGACGCAGCTGATGCGTTAGCAATGGCTGGTGAAAAGTTCAGAACTGGTGATGTTCGTGGATTTGGCAAGACTGATTTTGCAGAACTACTCAAAACTACTTACGAGTTTGGTCTTGCCGAATTTGATAATGATCCAGTCAAGGCTCTTCAATACCTACAGGAGACATACGGGCCTGGTGGACGTGCCTACACAACAGCTGGCTCACCTCTCAATAGGCCAGGCATGGAGGGCCAATTTAGCGCTGTTGGTGGCGCAGACTTACTTAGACAGTTAACAAGCCAAGGCGCAACAGATCTAGCTACAACTGCAGCTCAGGGGTTGGCAGGAAAGCTAAGCAAAGTAAAGGGTGGCCGCTTCCTATCTGGTGGTCAAGAGGATGTTGCAAAATTATCTGAATTAATTCGTGGTCTATATACAGGAGACATGACTGAATTCGGCAATATTATTAACACAATCAATAGTGCTAGCCTGACAAGCGGAGAGGATTTCTTTAAGGTTCTACGCAATGCCGGCATCGGAAATACTGGTTTAACTGTTCAAAACCAAGACCCAATTAAACAGCAATTGGACGCACAGGCAAAAGCAATGCAAGACGCGGTTCGCAGTGGCGTTCAGGCTGGTTTTGACGAAAAACCAGAATGGTGGGAGACGTTCCCATCGTGGTGGAACGGAAATCCGCCAGGTCCAGTTGGTGGTTACCCAGATACGCGGACACCTCGAGTCGGACGCGTTGGCGACACAATTACATCTCGCCTATCACAGACAATGGGGGCTCATTCCTCATTTGACGGAATGTTAACCGGCAAGCGCATGGTTACGTCTTCGTGGAGAAACTATGCACTTGGGTCGCCTAGCTCTGATCATGTCAACGGTTATGCATATGATTTGACTGGCCAGAATCTTGGGCAGTACGCAAATCTGATTAACTCATCTGGTGGCTTTGCCGAATTCCACGGTGCTAACGCATCTCGCCACCTGCATGTTGTTCCGCCTAGAATGGGCGACACTGGGTCTCCAGTGAGGATGGCTACGCCTTCTTCAAGTGGTGGTGCTCAGATGGGTTCAGTTACTGTAAATGTCTATGGATCCGAGGGGCAAAATGTTCGCGAGCTTGCGCGAGTTGTTATTGACGAAATTAACAAAGCCTCTCGCTCGGCACGGGAGAGAAGATAATGGCTACTGAATCAAGGCTTTACCCATCGCAAACAAACATTGCGAGCGTTTCAATTAAGACGTCAACAAAGGATCTTGTTGGAAGCTCTGTTCTTCCAGCTGGTGGCGTCATACGCTCAATGGTTCAAATGGAGCCACCGTTTGCTCGTTTTGAATTTAAGTATCCTCCATCAAGCATTAACTTTGATGGAATTGGAGCAGAGTACACAGAGCTTCCACGACCGCTTATGACGCCAGCAGTTGATGTCAAGGCATCTAAATCGTACAGAGTTAGCTTTGAATTCTTGGTTGCGGGTAATTATGTGAGCGGAGCAATTACTGTTGGCGACGGAGTTAAGACAAGTATTGAGCCTGAGCTTAAAACTCTTGAAGCAATGGCGAATAGACCAATACCTGTTCGCTTTGAGAACTTTGACGTGCTGATGACTGGCAACTCGTGGTATATCGCAGACATGTCATTTAATGCAGTTCGCTACAATACAGAGGGAAACATCACTGCTTGCCAAGTGAGCATGAGCCTAATAAATCACATACCGATTCGCACAAGATTTGTTTCGTTGCCTACTATTTCATATAAGCCTAAAGCTAAAAAAACAAGCGGAACAGATAAAAAAACTCCGCCATCACTAGATAAAGATCTATCCGAGATATACAGAAATTCTGTAAACAATGATGACAATTCGCCCAAGAAATCCACAACGCCCGGCATAATCCGGGGCCAGTAGGTGATTTATGACATCACCTAATTACTATACAACGGCTGAGTTTCTCAATAATAAAGATATTTTCAGCATCAGCGGTAAAGATTTAATTTTTACGCCATCCAACTATCCGCAAAGCGTCATTGATTTGCTCGTTCCAGCTGTAGGTTTTCCTCTTGGGTCATTTAGCTATAAAAACTATATTGACTCAATTGTTGAAAATATATTGGCGTTTAACGTCAGTTATACAATTGACGGAGCAAGTCAAATAACTATTGAGCTCTTTGATCCAGGGTATCAAATGGCTGAAGCAAATTTTTTTCAAATTCGGCAAGAACTCAACTATAGAGGCATGAAATTTGAGGTAGCAACAGTTGAGTACGGTCCAGGGCCTGGCGGATCTCCGTCTATAAAAATTGAAGCTCGAAACAAAGCGGTACAGCGGATGAAGAGGGAAAAAGACTCCACTACCGTTCCAGGTACATCTGGTTACGAATACGCAAAAAATGCGGCTGCCATATACGGATTGGCGTTCTTTGGTGAAGACACTCCAGATCAAAAAAATGTTGTTCATGGCAAGGCTTCAGATAAAGACAATTCAGTATGGTCGGTGTTGCAATCTGTCGCTGGCAGCAATCAATTCATGCTGTATGAAATGGATGGCCTTCTTGTCTATGCTTCACAGAAATACTTATTATGGGAATTTGGTCTTCAATCACGAATAAAGAAGTCAGTATCTCGCAAAAATCCAACGGCTGTACAAAAAATAAGTAGCGTTTATCAAAGATACTCAAAACTATTCTTTCCAGACTCATCTCTTGGCATCTCAACTGCTGAATATTCTGATGCGGCATTGAAACTGGCTATGTTTCCAACGAATCCAACACCTTCGGAATTTCCGAACTCAGATGTAATTCTTTATTCACAAGCGGTGTCTAAATACAGATCGGTTCTCGCCGCTGCTGTGCGCAGAGACTTGATTTCAAAAAATGCGTTTTTTTGGATTGCTCAAACTGGAAAATACGCAGTTATTCTTCCAGTATTTGAAATAATAAAAGCTAACGGTTCAAACATTGATGCACGAATGACCTCATTGAATGAAGCCTTAAACATTTACAAAACAAGCGGTTTGCATTATGGAAAGTTTGTTGATAAAAACTCCAAAACTGCATTTCAAAGAGCTTTGTTGTACGCAAAAAAATTGAATGCGCAAATTACCGATCTTCTTGCATTGGGATCAAATATATACACGAATATTCCAGCATTTGAGCTGGCCACTTACCCAACATTCCGGCGCTCTGATAACGATCCCCTTGAGGGCGATGGCTCGGCTGTGGTTATGAAACCGAATGGAATGTTGCTTCGGCCTGGACAGACCGCCTACGTTGGTCCACTCCCGTCAAGGATGAAGGGTGGCTATCTGATCACTGAAGTTAGTTATAGCGAATTGACGCCTGATCCGGTACAAGTAACATTCCGCACTCCAATAAAACCCGAAGATCAAGAACAGCCAGAGTGACATGGATATTTTCTACGACCCATCAAGCATAATTACTAATGCTTCTAAGGCAACATCGCGCCCCATGGTTACGCATGGGGTATATGTTGGGAAGGTTGTAAGGATTGATGACGACGGTCGCCCATACATAACTATTCCAAAGGTGAACCCAAATACAGTATTTGGCCCATGTAAGTCATTCTCAATGATCTGTGAAACGGGAGATATTGTAGCTGTTACTTTTTTAGACAATAGATTAGATGAAGCTGTCATTATTGGAAATGATAGTAACGTTTCTCATATATCTATTACGGCTCCTACAGTAACAACGTCATACACACTGCAGCTCTCGGACGATGGAAAGCTTATTGAACTAAACAGCAGTTCTGCAAATATATTATATGTTCCAACAGATTCAACGCCATTTAGCATTGGTACACAAATAACAGTTGTTCAAAATGGAACTGGTGCAACTACTATAGCTTCAACCACTCCCGGAACAACATCATTGCTCTACACTCCTGGATTAAAATTACGTGCCAGATATTCTTCTGCGACGCTGATAAAAAAAGCAGCAGAAGAGTGGTACGTATTTGGGGATTTGGCAGCGTGACATGTTTCCAATCATTGGAACGATTTCTTCATCCATAAACCCAACGCCATCCGATCTAACGATTTCGGCAGCTTCAAGTATTTCTACTACTGGTATGACATTCAATGGTTCGGTAACAAACATGGGTCACTCAACTACTGTTCAGTTTGAATACGGAACATCACCAACATTAAGTAGCTATACAACGGTTACAGCAATTCAGTCACCTGTAACTGATTCACAGACAACTTCTGTAAGCCGCTCAGTAACTGGATTAACTACAAATACGATTTATTACTACAGGCTAGTAACCACAACTGCAGGTATTCAGTTGCGTTCAGCAATAAGTTCACAACAAACATATGGTATTCCGTCATGGACGGACAGCATAATTTCGCGACCAGTAAAAGGTGTTTTATACTCTGATTCTGTTTCTGCTTCAGGTTTGCCAACACCTACATATTCAATACAGTCCGGCTCTCTACCGACCGGTTTATCAATAAACTCATTAACTGGAGAAATAACTGGCACGCCTACTGACGCTAATGAGTATTCATTTACAATTGCTGCATCAAATTCATTTGGAACAACAACTTCGTCATATACGGTTCTAATTGGAACTGGTATTACTGGCGGTGTTGAGTCTAACTTTTTACAGTTTCGAGTTCATGTATTTACTGGAGCTGGCACATTAACTAGCTCAAGAACTACATCGCAAAATGGCTTCTACCACGCGATCGGTGGCGGTGGTGGCGGTGGTTCATCGGTTGGTGGCGGTGGAGGTGCTGGCCGAAGCTTGATCGCAATGTTACCAATAGCAGGCGGAAGCTCAATAGCTATTTCAATTGGAGCTGGTGGCTCTGCGCAAACATCGTATTTTGGTGGCCAGGGAGGAAGTGGAACATATAGCAGTTATGGATCTGTCAAAGCTGGTGGCGGTGGTGGTGGTGGTTTTTATAATGCAAATACACCAACTACTGGGTCAAGTGGTGAGTCTGGAGCAGGAATAGATCAGGGTTCTGGTGGTGGTGGATCTGGTGGCGTAGGAATATCTTCACTTGGTGGATCTGGATTTACAAGTGGTGGGCGAGGGCAAAATTTTGTCAATAGCAAATATGTTGCTGGTGGCGGTGGTGGAGATTCTGGTGGTGGGGGCGACGGTGACGCATCTACTGGGGCTTCTGGAATTGGTGGTGCTGGAACTAACGCAAGTATTCCTGGTGGATACATTGCCGCTGGCGGTGGCGGTGGTGGAGACTTGATTCCAGCTAACGGAACTAGCGGACAAGTTGCTGGAACATCTGGAAATACAACTGGAAATAGCGCTGCAGTAAATACTGGTTCTGGTGGGGGTGGATGCAGGAATGCTTCTGGTGGCGTTGCATCTGGCGCTGGTGGCAGTGGACTAGTTTACTACTTCTATCAACGGTGAAAACATGGCACATTTTGCAAGATTAAATGATAACTCAATAGTTACAGAAGTACAAGTCATACGTAATGAGGACTGCCTTGACCCTGATGGCAATGAAAGTGAAAACATAGGTATAGCTTTTTGTCAATCATTTTTTGGAGGCGGGAACTGGGTACAAACTTCGTATAACAATAAAATACGCAAAAATTATGCGGGAATTGGATTTACTTATGACCGCATGCGTGATGCATTTATTCCACCAAAACCAGAACAGTGGCCATCATTGATTCTTGATGAGGAAACTTGCAGGTGGGTCCCACCAGTGCCAAGACCGGGGGATAATTATGAGTGGAACGAAGAACTAGTTGCCTGGGAAGAAATAGTTGAGGTTAATCCATGAACACAATTAAGTTTCCGCTGTCATTCAAAAATGGATCTGTTTCATCAATAGAGGAAAATACTGATGAGTACTGGAGTCAGTTTCTGGGCATGCTGGTGAGAATAGAGACTGGCGAGCTCCCTCTTGAACCAACTTACGGCATCAATGATCCAGTGTTTAGCGCTATTGACTCGGGTCGGGTGAAGCTCGCAGCTAGGCGTTTCTACCCAGAAGTTGAGATTTCAGAGGTTAATATAGGTAGACCTAGTTTTGATGGCACGCAAAAAGTAAACATTAACTTTTCGTATTGATTGGTTGACGGATGGCATCTCCAGATTTTTCAGAATATATTGACCTGACCGTCAATGACTTGCAGCCAGATGAGCTTTATTCGGCTGCCCAAGACTATGCGCGTATTGCCTTGCCGGAGTTTGAACCACGAGCTGGATCTGTTGAAGACGCACTCCTCCAAGCCGTGTCTTTTACTGGGGCTGTGAATCTCGCCGCCATCAATCGCTTACCTGACGGCCTCATGGAGGGCATTCTTAGGCTTTATGGACTGGAGAGACGCGAGGCAACCTCGTCTACGGTAAATGTGCAATTTACATTGCTAAATAGTAATACAACTGTACCAAAGAATTTTACCGTTGTTTACGAAGTTGCGGATAATGATGAAACTGTTCAGTATCCATTTTATCTAGAAGAGGCAGTTACTGCCGGCGTTGGCTCAACAACAGTCAACGCAACGTTGACATGCTTGGTAGTTGGCTCAATACCAACGATTTCAATCGGCACAAATCTACTAATTGCAACTACATCTTCAAACGTGATCTCGTGCACAACAACCGCTTCAGTGGTCCAGGGACTTGATTCTGAAACCGAGAGTGAGTACTTCAATAGGGGCACGTCATTTCTAGCTTCCCTTAATCAGTCTCTTAATACAGCTCAGCAGATTGAAAATTATATTCTTGTGAACTACCCAGAAGTAGGCAGATGCAAGGTTTATGACCTGTGTTTTAGTGCTTCAAATGTGCACGACACGGAGTTTGCAGTAGGAAACATAACGATCAATACAAGTACTGGTGCAGCAACTATAGCCACGAATATAAATAACGTTGCCTATGGAAATCCATATACGTCGCCCACTTATACGCAGGAATGGCGACTCGTATGGCCATTCCACTATGACGGAGTAACCACTCCAGGTCTTGCAAGCGGCCTTATGACTAATGGGACATGGAATGGTTTTGGCCAATCGGATACATACGCTGGAACATTGTCAATTACTGCTCAAGGCACCCCACTTCCATCTACTGCGGCTTTTGTTGATGCCGTTTATGTAACGGGCCTAAAAAAAACAGCGCAAGCTACCAACCCAATTCCAGGCGCAATAACAGTCGCAATACTTGGACAAGAGGGGAAGCCAGTCTCCCGCGATGTTAAAAAAGCGATTTACTCTGACATTAAAGAAAAAATCACTGCAGGAATGTATGTATCTGTTATAGATGCATGGCCATACAACATTGACATAATTGCAAGCATCGTTATTGAGTCTGGCTACTCTGAGCTTCTTGTTGAACAGGAAGTAAAAGAGTTGCTGGAGTCTTACTACTCGCCGGCTCAATTCCCATCGTGGAGCGACGCCATAGGATTTAATGACATAGCCTCACTAGCTTCTACTGTAAATGGTGTGAAGAGCGTTTATTCCATTTCAGTAACAGTTCCCGTTTATGGTGGCAATACAAGCACGCGCAGTATCTATTACAACAATGACGACATGGCTACAATATCCGAGGTTGTGTCTAATGTATTTTATGTAAAGCCCACTTATTTGGGACTATTGCCAAGTGCGACGGCAACGGTGTCATCTGTCAGCAGTCCTAGCTAGAGGTATATATGACAACGGTTCAGAACCGCATACCAAGCTATGCTGCAACATTTGAGACTATTGGCATTAGCTCTTCATGGCAAATTCAAAATGGATCAATGATCCAAGGTGGCACATCCAACTTTCTTGCTGGGTATCAAGTATTGAAAGTGTCACTTCCGTCAACAAGCCCACAAACACCTAAGTTGACAATAGATGTAAACTTAACGAGTTCTGACGTAAGCAGACCGATGACGTTTACCTGTTTCGCTCGATGTATTACTGGTGGAAGTATTCAGGTAAAACTCACAAACATTGCACAGACATCAAATACCACAACTAACACAACTCAATTGCCTACAGATTTTGCTAGGCAGAACCCAGGTACATTGGCTGCCGGTGGATGGGCAATTGTTCGTAGTGCGCCTTTGACACCTACCGATATTGGTACAGCACCAACAATACGAATTGAAGTTACGATCAATGCCAATAACGCTAACTCAACTTTGACTCTCTCGTCCGAGCCGTATATTTATTTAGCAGTACCAGTCTTAACTGGGTCATATGATTTCCAAAACAACATATCGGCTGACGAAGCATTTAGTTCGTTGCCGCAGGTAATGCGCGACTATGAAGAGTCTTCTACTCCTGATTACCCTCTATTTAGATTGCTTGACATTTTAACGTTTTCATCCAATATTGCAGCCACTTACGCAAATGAGTGGACATATGTTGACTACATAGATGGCTACGATGCAACTACTGCAACAAAAAGCAAGCTAGTTGATCCAACTATTACTCCGCTCTCAGCTCTGCCATGGTTGAATCAATTTCTTGGGAGTCGTAGAGCAAGCGGACGCGTAACAAAAACCCCATGGGGTTCTGTGCCGGCAACGTGGGCTGGAATTGTTTCCAGCATGGATATTTCGCCAGCTAATGGACTAGTTTCTTGGGAAGAGTTTGAAAGTTACGCACCATCTTTTGCTGATGCGGAAGAGGTTCAGCGCTGGCAAGCAACGACTGGTTTTTCTGGAATAAGAGCAGGATCGCTTGAGGCAGTAAAATCAGCTGTCAAGCTTGTTTTAACAGGGACAAAAAACGTTTCAATCGGTCCAATGCAATTTACAATAGTGTCAAATAAATATGTTCCATCTTGGAAATTTATATTGACAACAAAGGTTAGCGAGACACCGGATGTTACTTCCGTTGCTGATGAGAGCAAATTGGTTGAAGGTATGATTGAATTTGCAAAACCAGTCGGTATACAAATAATTCACGCATTATCAAATAGCTAGGCAGGGAATTTAGACACATGGCTGCACAACAGACAGAGAGATTCTCTCTATACACATGGTCGCTTGATCAAGATGAGTTTACGCGCTCCCAGATGACAACGTCTCATAACCAAATTGAGACATACGGAGCCAAGTTCTTTAGCGGTTCAGCAAACCCACCAAGCCCAGGCACGGTTATTCACGTTGGATCACTCTACTACCAGACAACTAATCAGATTTTGTACTGGTATACAGGTTCATACGACTACGTAACTGACATATTTACCGCTGGCACATGGATTGCGCTAAACGAATATGGAGTTATTGGTGACGTTCAAGCAATTACTGCTGGTGGCACATCTTCAGCTGGTACTTCCACTCGTTTCGCTCGAGCTGACCACGCCCACTCACTTGGGGCTGCTGTAACCCCGAGCGCAATAAGCACAACGGCGGCGGTCGGCACAAGCACAAGCGTTGCTCGGGCTGATCACGTTCATGTTCTTGCTTCTGGCTCAATAAACTCTTCAGCATTATTTGCAAGTGGCGTTGTTAACGAAGCGTCAATAGACACTGGTGCAGTTACGTCTACTAAAATAAAGAGTAGCAACTCAGTTGACGCCGATAGATCAATTACCGCAGACCACATAAAGAACAATGCAATCATTGAAAGAACTATAAATAATAGCGCAGTCACAAAAGATAAATTAGCGGCAGATTCTGTTGTGAAGTCAAAAGTGCATACGACATTAAGTGGCGGTCCCGGTGTTTATTACAACGGAACTGATTCTGGTGGTGGAGCAATCACGTATGGGACTACAGCTCCAGCAGGAGTTGCGAATAACGGCGATATCTATCTCCGGTACATCTAGGAATTAAACGTCATGCCAGCTGAGCAGCAAGGAAATATATACATCAACGGATGGAAATCTATTGATGACGTATATGTATATGTTGGTGGATGGAAGCGTGTTAATCAAGCATATACATACCACAATGGTGTATGGAAAAGATTTTACGCATACGACGCAACACCACCGACTGTAGTTTCTTTTACTCTGAACTCCCTGACTGCAAATAGCACTTATTCGGCAACAACCCAGTCTGTTTCATACACAATTGTATTTTCAGAACCAGTAACTGGATTAACAACCGCCGACTTTAGTTTCGTTGGGTCATCAACAACGTGGACAATAGGTTCGCCAACAAATCCATCCGGCGATCAAAAGACCTACGTCGTTACTGTCACTTCATCTGGAGTGCCCACAACAGGCTCTGTTCAAATAAGACTTGCAAATAATTCAGTCAGCGATATAGTTGACGGAAATGCGTTTAATCAATATGTAGGTGGAGCAGTCAATTCACCAGCAATAAACATTGATAATACAAAACCAACTGTCTCGACGTTTTCTACGTCTGCTTCTGGAGCATCTACGTCAGTTGCGTTTTCGCTCAACTTTGCTGAATCCGTGTCTGGCCTAACGGCAAGCGATATATCAATCGGAGGCACGTCAACGGGTTGGTCATTGTCTTCAATTACTGGGTCTGGATCAAGTTATACAGTTAATGTATCTGGCACAAACTCAACTGCTGGAACGCTTATATTAACTTTGGCAGCAAATTCCGCATCCGACGCAGTCGGAAATACTGGCCCTGCATCAAACGTTGCATCTGGAACATTCACAGCCATACGACAGCCAGGAACTCCAACGATTACGTCACTTACTTCAAGCGCCCCAACACTCCATGACAGAACGTTAACTACGGCAGTAAGCGTTCCTGCAAGCTTGACAACAGTTGATGTTTTGTATCTTTATTATTATGATGCTAACGACAATTATATTGATGGTAGCGTGCAGACTTATACTCTGTCGCCAGCTACCTCTGGTGCGTTTACCTACACTTTCACTAAGGATATGGGTCGTAACCCCGGAACGAAGTACTTTGTTAGAGCCCAGACAAGAAGCACCCAAACGCAATATGCAACATCTGCAAGGTCTGAAGTAACAACACAGGCCGACAAAGCACCACCAGTTGCATCATCTCTGAGTATGTCTGACGGTGGCTCATACCCAGATCCAGGATACCCGGGAAGATCTTCAGCATCCAGGCAGTTGACACTTACGTGGAGCAACGCAAACCTAACTGATGAAGTTAGCAAAATAACTGTCTATATTGGATCAAACTCTCATGACATATCCAAACCAGCTGATGGCTGGAGCCAAGCTAGTACATCACGCACGGTAACTGGTCTAACTTGGGGCACTAGCTATACGGGATACATTCGCTCAACAGACATATACGGCGGAACAAATAGCACTGCTGACAGTACAAGTGTAAGCGCGACTACAACCGCTGCTGGCTCTACCGCTCAGGCTAATTTTACCCAGACTTATACGAATACCCCGCTGCGAAGAGTGGATGGATCGGCTGAAAGTCTCAGCGGAACCAACTCTGGGAGTGTTGCCTCCGTCTTTGACGGAGATGTAAACACATATTGGATAAGTGGTTCTCAACCAGCCTCAGCAGGTATTCGTTGGCAGGGTTCTTTTTCTGGTTACCCAGCAAAAACTGGGGCTGTCCTGGATCGCGTATACCTCACGTCAATAAGAATCAGAACAGTATTGCAACATGTAACCCTATACACATGTTTGCTTAGAAACATCAACGGTGTGTGGGACAGCCAAAACTATTTGGTTACTGATCAATATTCAGGGCAGTACTTTATAACGAACGTAACTAGCCAAGGTGGAGATCAGTGGTCCACCACATGGACTGGCGACTACACATTGGCTACGCCCGAAAATGATGCTTCAGGCGGGCGATTTACTCTATATTTCACAATGAACGGGCGTTCATACAATGGAACGCTGGGTATTACAAATACGAATTTACGCGCAATAATACGGGAAGTTGATTTTACTGCAGTCGTATCCAGCTATAATCCGGCGTATAATTATTAGCTATGGAATCTGTTCTTGTGCCAGTTGCTACCGTGCTGACTGCGATTATCTCAAGTGCAGTAATAGTTAGAGGTCAGCGCCGGCAAGGCGAACAGCACGAAGCTGACAACAATACGGTTCAGATTCAAACCATTTTTGACGGATATAGCCGTATTGTAAGTGATCTCCACGCCGAAGTTCAGAGGCTACACTCTGTAGTAGACGCACTCCACAAGGAACAGGAGGCATGTGAGGAGCGCAATGCTGCTCTTGAGCAGGAAATAGTGGACCTGCAGAACCGTATATGCCGACTTGAGGAGACCAACCTTGGACCAGGACAACCAAAATAATGCATTTCTTGACATTGTTAAGAAAGCAATGCCCGAAAAGTTAATAGCTAACTTTATTATTGTTGCCGAAATGGTTGACGGCACCAATACAGAGCTATCAATATTTGTCAGCGAGTCAATGACTCCATGGCTAGCAAGTGGAATGCTTCAATCAGCCATAGACCTTGTCGCTGACGGCCAGCAGTCAATCATTGAAGAAGATGATGACGAAGACGAAGAAGACGAAGATTAGCCGCAAAACGTCATTTCTAGGCTCATAAAAATTAGTAAACTAGAAACGGCGCATGGAGGCTATGAATGATTGCCGGCACATACAACATCCTATGTGAGCAGGGGACGACATTCGGTCGCGTGCTGGACCTCCAATACCCAGATCCAGTTGATCCAGACATTTACTACCCTTTTGATCTACAAAACTTTACTGCAAGAATGCAGGTAAGGCGCACTATTGACTCAACTAGTACATTAGTTGAATTAACAACTGAAAATGGCCGGATTGTTCTTGATGAAGAACCTGGGCGCATCCGACTGATCATGGATGCGGCTACAACGGCAGCTATAAGTACTTCTGGTGTTTACGACCTTGAGATAATTGATGCTGGTGGAACTGTTTCTAGAGTCGTACAAGGCCTCTTTACACTCTCGCAAGAGGTGACCAGATGAGTTCTGGACCACTTCCGAATCAGGTAAACGTCTATCAAGACACTCCGAATCAAATAATAATTGACCAAGACGCTGAAAATCGAGTAATTGTCAGAAGCCTTTCTGGAGCTGGAAACACTCGTAGGCATGTTCATTCCCAGGCTAGTCCGGCAACAACGTGGACAATAAATCATACTCTTGGTGGAAAACCGTCTGTAATGGTTGTTGATTCTGCTGATACAGTCGTTATTGGTGAGGTAACATATATAAGCAATACGCAGGTAGAGGTTTCTTTTACGGCGGCTTTTTCTGGATACGCTTATTTAACATAAGGCAGGGCCAATGGCAACTAGATTTGTAACAAATCTTGATCTAGTACAAAATCAGATTCTTAATGGTCGCTTTGAGTCAGTAGCTAGCGACCCGAATACTGGCAACTTTGAAGGTCGGTTGATCTACAACACGACCGAAGACACGATCAAGGTCTGGACTGGCACTGCATGGCGCAAGATGCTCCATGGCATTACGTCCACTGGATCGGCATCCGAAGCCCTCACGATTAGCGAAACCAACGGTGCTGTAACAATTCAGGCCAATCTTGCGACAGCCACCGATGACGGTGTCATGTCGGCATCTGATAAGTCAAAACTTGACGCAGCTACCGCCACTGACTCTGTAAGCACGCTTGTTATGCGCGACGTCAATGGTCGCTACCAAGCAGCGACGCCGGTCAGCGGTCTAGACGTAGCTAACAAGTCGTACGTTGACTCAGCCAGAACTGGTCTAGACGTCAAGGCATCGGTCAAGGTTGCCACGACTGGACCCATTACCCTCTCGACTGGCTTAGAGGCTGGGGACCAGATTGACGGCTATACGCTTGTCGCTGGCGACAGAGTTCTTGTCAAGAACCAAGATACGGCATCTGAAAACGGTATCTACGTTGTTGCTGAATCTGGCGCACCATCTCGAGCTGATGATGCTGACTCATCTGCTGAAGTCACACCAGGCCTCTTCACTTTCGTTGAACAAGGAACTACAAACGCCGATTCCGGCTGGGTTCTTATTACGAATGCGCCGATCACCCTCGGCACAACTGGCCTTGAGTTCTCGCTCTTCTCAGTAGCTGGAAACATTCTTGCTGGCGCTGGCCTTCTCAAGACTGGCGACGTCCTTGACGTCCTAGTTGATAGCAACGCAGCCAGCCCAACACTTGAAATTGCTTCCGACAGACTGAGAATTGCCTCAACTGCCGCTGGTAGCGGTCTTTCTGGTGGCAGCGGAAGCCCACTAGCCGTCAATGTCGCAGCTGCTGGTGGCATTCAGATCACATCGGACAACCTTGAGATCAAGCTCAATGGAGCTGTAAGTGGTCTTGAAACCACAACAGATGGCCTAGCCCTCAAGTCCAATGTTGCTGGAACTGGCCTTACTTTCACAGCTGGTGTTCTTTCTGTTGACGCAATTGACCTTGATTCGTCAACTGGTGGCGGGGTAACTGGAATACTTCCAATTGCAAATGGCGGCACTAATGCCTCCACGGAGTCACAGGCAAGAACAAACCTAGCTGCAACGTCTCCTACTGGTGCGAATACAAGCACTCCAGTATTGGCACGCGTCGCAAATAAAGTTATAGGTGATGGCGCTTCAACCTCCTTTACGGTCACGCACAATTTCGGCACGCGTGCCGTAATTGTTCAGGTATTTGACTCTTCCAGCTACGACACCGTTATTGCAGATGTTGTTCGCACAACGACCGATTCGGTCACAGTCAGTTTCTCTGTAGCCCCAGCAAGCAACGCTTTCACTGTAGTGGTTACAGGGTAAGGAGTAACAATGAAACTCACAGCAGCACAAAAGGCAATGGTCGCCTCATACGCTCGTAGCGTTTTGGGTGCAGCCGTCGCAACATATGCAGCAACGCAAGATTGGAAGGCCGCTCTTAACTCACTCTGGGCCGCGGCGCTCCCAGTGATCATGCGTTACATGAACCCGAAGGATGCAGCCTTCGGCAAGGGTTCAGCAAAGTAAAATTCAATAGCACCTTGCGGGGTGCCCAATTAGAAGACAGTTGAGGCTGTATTCATGACACGTTTTGTAGGTACGCCCCTACGCGGAATTGAGTTCTCGAGCGTAAGTGACGAGGCAATCTCAGCTCGTGTCGTGAATGATGCCCATGCCAGGATACGCATTGACGCTGGCGGCCGGATTACGTGGTCCAGCGGAACTGCTTCTGGTGACGTCAATCTCTATAGAGATGGCGCAAATGTCCTAAAGACTGACGACATACTCCAAGCCACTGGTGGTCTTGTAACTCTCACTACCAATGGAGTGCCTCAGGAGGTGCTCCCGAATGGCTCAATTGCTGTTGATACAACCAACAACGTATTTTATTTCCGCTCTGGGAATCAGTGGCTTGAGGTTTCATCCGGGGCGAACGTAACAATCCAGTCAAGCGAGCCGCAGGGTGCCGAATCTGGTGATCTTTGGTTTGACTCCGACACGGAAGTTCTTTATATCCTCAATGGCCAGACGTGGGTCAGCGTTAGCGGATCTTTAACGCTCTCAGATCTTGAAGATGTAGATGTTACCGGCGTTCAAGCTGGCGAAATACTTGCTTACGATGGGACTAATTGGGTTCCATCGCTTGGCAACAACCCAAAGTATGCAGTTGCAGAGGTTGTTGGCGACGGATTTGAAACAGAATTTACAATCACTCATAATTTTCAAAGCCGTGATGTTTTCGTAATTGCACGAAATAATGCATCTCCATACGAGCAGATTGAAATAGCTTGGGAAGCGACAGATGCAAATACTGTTGACATACTTTTCTCAACCCCGCCGGCGATTAGCGGCGCGCGGATCAACGTTCTTTATACAGGCGCTACCACTCTTAACGGAACCTATACGCAGACAATTGGTGATGGAACATCTCTCACCTACGTTATTAACCACGATTTTGACACTAGGGACATCAATGTCGTGTGCAGGGAGGCAGCAAGTCCGTATGGAGTAGTAGATGTTGCTTGGGAGGCAACATCAACCAATTCGGCCACTCTCTACTTCTCTGAGGCCCCAGAAGTAAATGAAATACGAGTAATTGTTTATTCTTCAGAAATTTTATTCAGTCGAGTTGGAGCTCGAGAGCTTGACGAATTAGACGACGTAATAATCACGTCACCGACAACTGGCCAAGTATTACGGTTTAATGGAACAAACTGGGTTGACGATCACGTCACCCTGAATGACATTTCCAATGTTGACGTTACTGGCGCCACATCTGGAGAGTTCCTTAAATTTGACGGTACTGACTGGGTTCCAGACTCGGTGCCAACTATTAATGCGCTTGATGACATAGGCGATGTTGATGTCGCCTCTGCCACAAATGGCGAATACCTGCAATTTAATGGCACCAATTGGGTGTCTGCCCCAATGTCCAATACCGCATATTCGGCAACAATTGGCGATGGTATTAATACCGATTTTGTTGTTACTCACAATTTAGGGACAAGAGACATAATTGTGGTTGCTCGAGAAGCTGCATCACCATACGCAGTTTTGGATATTAACTGGGAAGCAACAACAACAAATACGATTACTGTTTACGCATCGCCTCCGCCTTCTGGATCATCCGTGCGCATTAATGTCTACTCAATTGAGACTGCATTCCAGTCAATTGAGGCATACTCAATAGATGGCGGAACAGCAAGCTCTACATATGGAAATGAATTAGTTCTTGATGGGGGAGGGGCGTAATGCCGTTACCAACACGAATACAACTCAGACGCGATACTGCGTCAAACTGGACATCTGTCAACCCAACCCTTGAGGCTGGTGAAATTGGCGTTGAGACAGATACTAGGAAGATTAAGATTGGTAATGGCGCGTCAGCTTGGTCAGCACTTTCTTATGCCAAAGCCGACATCAGCGACCTGTCAGTAAATGATCTAAGCGATGTCGTTGTCACGTCCGCTACGAATGGCCAGGTTCTTAAGTACAACGGCACGAACTGGGTAAACGCTGCAGACTCAACCGGCACAACAATTAACTCCCTTGATGACATTGGGGACGTGACAATCACGTCAGTATCAGAGGGACAGGTTCTTAAATATAATGGCTCAGCTTGGATTAACTCCACTGATTCAACTGGAACCTCGATCAATGCTTTAAATGACATTGGTGACGTAACAATTACGTCTGTGAGCAATGGTCAAGTTCTTCAGTGGAATGGCACTGCATGGGTTAATGCTGAGGCGACTGCTACAGCAACAACCTCAATTCACCCGTTTGCGATGTTGGGATAAGTCATGACAGATACATATAAAGTTCTAGGACAACTTGTTACAGCTGCCGATGAAAATGCGGCTGCATATATTGTTCCTTTAGGCACACAAGCTTCGCTATCAAGCATCTCAATTGTAAATAGCGGTGCAACGTCGTCGTACACACTATCTGCCGTAAAATCAAGTGAGTATCAATCGCTCTTAAGCCCGATAACCGAATGGACGCAAGTAGGTACAACTTTTACTGGCGTGAACTCATATGATCGCCTCGGACGTGATGTTGCAATATCTAATGATGGCAATCGCGTGGCGATCATGAATGAAGGCGTGAGCGGTTCCCAACCAGGAAGTGTTGCGATTTATGAGTGGAGCGGAACTCAATGGGTGAAACTAGGTGGGACAATTTACGAAGTACTATCTGGAGGGTATCAAGACGGTTGTATAGCAATTTCCTCTGACGGTTCGCTAGTAGCAGTAGGTGGACCATTTGAAGGATACGGAACGTACAACTCAGGAACTGTAAGAGTTTACCAACTTAACGGCTCATCTTGGCAAGAACGTGGGTATACCCAAGGTGATAATGATGACGACCGTTTTGGCATAGCTGTTGGAATTTCTGGTGATGGAAACAGGCTTGTGGTTGGTGCAACATTGCACGACTCTGTGAGCCCATCTTTTACAAATTCTGGAAAAGTAGACGTATACGAATATAACAACCAAACTCTTTCATACCAGACAATGGTCAATATATATGGGAATGCGGATGGCGATCAGCTTGGCAGCAGCGTAGCTATTTCTAGGGATGGATCCACGGTTGCTTATGTTAACCCTTTGTCTGACTTGTCTTGGATACAAGCGGGATTAACCAATTATGGATATGTTGAAGTTATTAGATATAGCAATTCAACATGGCAGACACTTGGGGGGAGAATTCTTGGTGTTGGTAGTGGGTCAATGGTTGGTGCCACCGTTGCTCTTTCCGAGAATGGAAACAGACTTTGTATTGGGAGGCCAAATGACACTTCGTATCCAGATGGTCGAGTGTCGGTATATGAATTTAACGGCACAAACTACGTTCCAGTTGGCAACGAAATAACAGACTTTGATGCAAATGCATCACAAGAACAGACTGGTATTAATGTATCAATCTCTAACGACGGTAATACTATTGCCGTATCGGCCGCATATATATCTAGTAATTTCAGTAGCGTCAAAATTTATGAGCTAATTAATGATGTATGGACGCAAAAAGATAATGCTGTCACCGGCAGTGAAGCATATGACGAGGCTTACCGTGTTGCCTTATCTGGTGATGCTTCGCGTTTTGCGCTAGGCGCGCCCTATGCTGACGCAGTTGCAACCGCAGCTGGTTATGCACGAGTCTACGACAATACTCAAATTGGCGAATTAATTAGCTCGCCTCCCCTTAAGTCTAATTTAATTACTGCAAAAGCAATTGACAGTGGAGCACATCATGAAATTGCTGGTGGTGCGCAATTATCGGAGGGTGATGCGATTGTGATTGATTCCCCTAGTAGCAACTTAATCGTCAATGTTTTCGGGGTAGAAATATCATGAGTACGTCTTATAAAATTTTAGGCCAAGCCTATGTTGGCCTGACCCAGTATGAAGTCCCCGGTGGTGGATCCGGATATGGCTACTATTACGGTGGCGGTAGCGAAACATCTTATAACGAAGAGCTTCTGCCAGTTACTGTTTATACAGTTCCTGCTGCAACCCAAGTAGTAATAACTTCAATATTTGTCTCTAACCACGACGTGATTGACAGAACATACGACTTAGCCGTTGTTCCGAGTAGTGAATCACTTAGCGTTAAGCACCACATCCGTTGGGATCATCCGATTTTAGCACATGATTTTGATCTTATTTCATCAAAATTATCTTTATCAAGTGGCGACAGTGTAGTGATACTTCCTAGCGCCGCCGACAAAATAGGAATTACAATTTTTGGATTGGAGCTATCGTGAGCTTTAAAGTCTCTCCAGAATCCGTTGATGCTACACCAAGTAAGCCAGGATTGATTGCTGGTCACACTAGCGATGAGTTTGAATCTGTTGGTCTTGGGTATGGAACTAGGAAAGGGTCATTACCAGGCGATGCTGGAATGTTGGCCATAGGTCATAATGCATTAAACAATGCCGTTACTGGTTCAGTAAAGATAGCAATTGGTGGATATGCTGGCGAAAATCTAACATCTTCATATAACACGATTGCAATCGGGCCATCAGTAATGCGCAATGCCAGCAACCTCGGCAATGCTTTAGGTATTGGAATTTCGTCTTTTGAAAACAAAACCTCTGGCGCTACAGACTCAATTGCAATAGGCACATCTACAATGGCATATGGTAGTGGTTATATATTTAGTTCAATTGCTATTGGAACTGGGGCAATGGGAAATCTTGATAATCCCGTTGGCCAAAATTCATATGCCATTGCTATCGGGCATGAGTCGCTGAGATATGCCGGAGAGTTAAGTTCAGTTATAGCGATTGGGCGTGGCGCTGGAACTTATTCGCAAAATTTAACAGAGGTTGTTGCTATCGGAACATATGCAATGGATGATGCTGATAATTCATCTGGGACCATATCAATCGGATCATTTTCAGCGCGATACACCCAAGCAAGCGACTCAGTTATTCTCGGACTGTATGCTGTCGGAAAAAGTGGTGGTTCATCACAATCAATTTTAAATTTTATTGCGATTGGTCGTGGTGCTTCATTTGGCTCTAGAGGTATAGATACTATTGCAATCGGTAGAGATTCTCTATACGGACTTCCCAATCCTCTTCCTGAAAATAACACCACAGAAAGAAATATTTCCATTGGCACAAGGTCAATGTATAGAGCTTCTGGTTCTCAAGACAACGTAGCAATCGGAACGGAGTCACTTCGTGGTTCTGATTCAGCAGTAGACACGAACTTTACTCAAAACATTTCCATTGGCTCATACTCAATGCGTGATGTAACTGGCGGAACAAAAAATATTGGCATTGGTCACGAGGCTTTGCGTTATGCTGAATCCTCGGTGGAGAGCGTAGCAATCGGATATAGATCCTCTTTTGGTACTGGCGCAAAAACAAACACAACAGTTATTGGATCGCGTGCCGGTAGTGAATATTCTGGAGCACTGAATACTACGCTTATTGGCTATATGGCAAATGCATCCAGTGCTGTTGCAGAAAACGAGATAACACTTGGAAATAGCGCAATTACTACCCTCCGCTGTCAAGTAACAAGCATTACCTCACTCTCTGATGAGCGTGATAAAGCTGATATTCAAGATATTGAGTATGGACTTTCAGTAATAAATAATCTTCGCCCAGTCAAGTTTACCTGGAACATGAGAGATGGCGGCAAGGCTGGAGTTAGGGATATTGGCTTTACCGCTCAAGACCTAATGGAAGTTGAGGATGCGCTCAATGCTCACGAGGATCTTCGCCTTACTTATCGAGCCAATCCAGAAGCTCTTGAAGCGTCGTATGGGCGTCTTATTCCGGTGCTAGTTAAGGCAATACAAGAATTGTCGTCAGAAATTCAGGAGCTCAAAGCTGCTGCGTAGTATAAGATGCTGTCATGGCGCGAATCTCAATACACGCACATCCGCATGTTAGATACTCAAAATCGTATTTTGGCTATGCGTACACATTTAATGAAATTCAACGCCACTTAGCTTACGTATCAACGCCAGAAGGACGACTTAACGTTGGTTTAAATTCACCAAAAGCTATTACTCAGATTTATTATGGATCTCCACCTGGGGCCTTCTATGAGCATCAATACAAGATTCATATGGTTCAGTGGGAGTCAACCCAAGTTCCAGATTCATGGGTTGACATATTGGGCAAGTATGACGAAATTTGGACTGCGAATACTTTTGGCCGCAATGCATTTATCAAAGCTGGATTACCAGAATCCATGATTCATATTTTTGAGCATGGAATTGATGCAGATGTATGGACACCAAAGATTCGAGGACGCAATAAAAAAATAAGATTTTTGCATATTGACTCTGGTTCACCAAGAAAACGCGCCGACTTAGCAGAACGTGCATTTAAAGAAGCATTTGGCGATGATCCAAACTATGAACTAACACTGAAATACAGTCATCATGCGTTAAGTGGAGCCAACTGGCACGATAGGGATGTTCTTGAGTCGCAAGGTAACTGGAGTGGGAATGTTCGCAAAATATATGAAACACTCTCGCTTGAGCAGTTAGTTTCTTTATTCCACTTTCACGATGTTCTTATTTATCCATCCGAAGGTGAAGGATTTGGAATGATCCCGTTGCAGGCGATTGCTACTGGGATGCCAATTATCTCAACTTCACTTTGGTGCTCATACTCAGATTTATTTCCAGAAACTCAAATTGCCGCAACGCTCGGAGAGTCTGAAATAGTAGAAAACTATCCACGTCCTGGGATGGTTGTCGTCCCAAGTCTTGAATCAGCTGTTGACTTGATGACTAAAGTTGCTTTGCGTATTGATTATTACTCCGCACAAAGTATGTTGAATATTCCAATAGTCCGCAATAGATATTCGTGGGCACAACAGTGTCAACAAATTATAGATAATTTAATTTCAAGAAAAGGTATAGAAATTCTTGGTTCATACACTGAGTACCTCAGCAAATAGATTAAAAGTAGCGTGCCTCTATGACATGCCACTTTTAATATCGTCTATATCTCTTCATGCAAAAAAGCTATCAATGCGACTATCTAGCAATGGAATTGAGTCCACATATTTTTCATCTAATAGTGAATTTATTGACTCAATGTCATCTTTTACGCATGTGTTTTTGAATTGGGACTTCAATGATGCGGATAGTTTTGACTCATTTATTGCACTTATTTTACTGTGTAAATCACGTGACGTAATTCCAGTTGTGTGCATACACGGGGGAGTTATTGATAACGATAAATATATTCTTAGACTATTGCGCACAGAAGCGATACTTATAACGTATAGCCCGGATATATCCAAAACTTACTCTATTTCAAAATTTGATTTGGGTATTAATATAGTTGAATTTCAACAACTTCAACCATTTACGCAACGAAGCATTGGAACGTTCGGTTATGTCGCTGGCTATAAAGACTTGCCAGATATTTTGCAAATTTGCAAACAAACTTATTCATCTTTTGTATGCCACCTCTCGCAAGGTACTGGTGCAGATGTCGCAGATGATGTTTCTAAATTGCGTAAAATGGCAGATGATTTAGGTGTTCCGAACATAATAAGCTTTGGTTTTCGGAGTGATAGCGAACTGCGATCTTTCTTGAGCCAAGCAAGAGTATTGCTGTTCTTACGCAATAATCCTAGCGGAACAATCATTACTGGGTCCTCTAGTGGGAGCATTCGAGATGGGCTCAGCACTGGTTTGCCAGTTTTTGCAGATAATAAATCTCACTACTTCAACGATGTTTCCAATTATGTTTCAATAATGGATCGCTGGGACTTACCAGAAGCTATTAATAAGTCATTTGATGACGCTATGGAGTACGAGAGGCTCAAACACAAATCCTCTCAGGCAATTCAAGATTTATCATGGGATGTTGAAATAGATAAATACATTCTTCTTTTATTAAATACAAGTCATTGCACTTAACCAAGTGATGAATATGCGACAATTTTCTAGGCCATAATTTCAGGGGCATTCATGTTTAAAAGAAGAAAATCTATCGCTGCGCCGTCTTTTATGGTTCAAGACGAGTCTGTTGTAATTCAAGCAGCTACATCTGACCCTAGTGAACTCCTTGAGGTGCTTGACAAGAATTCAAATCCGTTGTTTAGAGTTCAATACGATGGCGATGTTCTCATTGGTCAACAAGTCGCAGCAACGCAATCATATGTTGACACTGCAATAAGCAACCTTGTTGACGCTGCTCCAGCCGCCCTCAATACTCTTAATGAGTTGGCCGCGGCGCTGAATGATGACTCAAACTTTTCCGGAACAGTAACCACTGCCCTATCTGGCAAAGCGCCACTTGATTCGCCGGCGCTAACTGGGACTCCTACTGCGCCAACCGCAGCCCTTAATACCGATACAACCCAGATCGCAACTACAGCCTTTGTCCAAGACGCAATAACTGCTTATTCTGGAACTCTTGATGGGCTCTCAGATGTAGTCATTACTGCGCCTGAAGAATTTCAAGGACTTTCTTATAATGGCGTATCGTGGGTGAATAGTCATATTCCGCTTGTTTCGTATGTAAGAAACGCTGAAGCCACAACAATTACGACTGGGACATGTGTATACCTATTTGGAGCAACTGGAGACCATGCAACCGTTAAGCGTGCCGACAATAATTCTGACGCAACATCTTCCAAAACAATTGGAGTTGCTGCAGCAAACATTGCAGCAAGCGAAAATGGCCCAATAGTTACTCGAGGATACGTAGACGGCATTGATCTATCCGTCGGATACACCCCAGGTGACGTTCTTTGGCTTGGAGAGAACGGCGCTTTCACCACAACAAAGCCAACTGCACCAGATCATTTGGTGTTTATTGGGGTTGTGGTTAGAGCTACAAATAATGGAATTATTTATGTTGCTACACAGAATGGCTATGAGTTAGACGAGCTACACAATGTTTCCTTGCCGTCACCATCTTCTGGGCAGTTCCTTAAATATGATGGTTCACTGTGGGTTGCCAGCTACCCAGACCTCGGGCGCGCAAGTCACGCTATTGCCAGTGGAAGCTTATATCCAGCCATCTCAAGCGGAACAGGATGGCAATCATGGCCTAGTTCACCTGCATCTCTGAGTTTTGCAAAACAATATGCTTCTACAAATTTATTCATAACAGTTCAGGGTTCATTTTACAAAAGCGTTTATGGAAACGTAAAAATAGGCGTGAATGTTGGCGGAACATATCACCAGATTGCATTTTGCAACGTTCCTGATGCATCAAATTTTGCCCTATCTGGATCAATTGTTATCACTGGGGTGCCAGCTGGAAGCATTTCCTGCACGACAGCATGTCAAGTCAGTTCTGGAACTATACAGATTTTTGGTTCGGAGCATTCCAACTCAATAACGGTTATGGAAGTATCGCCGTAAATCTTTCGTATTATATTTAGTTGCGTTACTTTATGGCGTTATAACAACTCAAGATTTACTGTGTCATAATTTAGTCAGGACTGGCTAGAAGGATGCCCGATGCCGCTTTTTAAACGCAAAAGATTTGACTCCGCGCCGATATTTACAGTCGGTGATGACTCTTTTATTGTCAAGCGCGCCGAATCCGGCTCGACTGGAGCATTGCTTGACATCCAGGATCAGACTGGCACTTCGCTTTTCCGCATTGACAATGCTGGCACGGTCCAGACGATCACGGTTGCGGCTGGATCTATTGACCTAGGAACAGACACGACTGGCGACTATGTCCAAGCCCTAAATGCTGGAACTGGCGTAACGATCACCAACAACTCTGGAGAGGGTGCAAACCCAACAATAGCTATTGGTCAGGCTATTGGGTCTGGAAACTCTCCAACATTCAGCGCCTTGACCATCTCCAATGGAGCCTCGGTTGGTACGTCACTGACGGTTGGATCGTCGGTAATTATTGAGGGCACGGTTGATGCCCATCAGACAAGCATTGTCGCCGTAGACCCGACAGCTGATCGCACAGTAACCCTCCAAGACGCTAGCGGTACGATTGCCCTTCTTGGGACCATTGCTCTCGGTACTGATACTACTGGGAACTATATGTCGGGAATCTCTGCCGGCGCCGGAATATCTGTAACTCATACCCCAGCTGAGGGTTCATCAGCCACAGTTGAACTGACAACTGTAACTAGAACAGATTCTACAGGTGGTCCAAAAACACAGTACGTACACGAGGTGTCAACTAACTCGTACGGACAGGTCATTGGCGTATCTAAATCTGATCTGAGTATCGCCCTTGGAACGCAAACAACTGGTGACTATGTAGCTTCACTGGTTGCTGGAACTGGAGTAACTCTCACAAATAACTCTGGCGAGACCGCTACGCCGACTATTGCTATTGGGCAGGCAGTTGGAGCAACAGATAACGTCACATTTAATAACGTGACCGTATCCGGCGACCTTACAGTTACTGGAACAGTAAATACAATCAACGAAACAAACCTCGCTGTTGCGGACGCTTTTATTTATCTAAATGATGGCAGCACGATCACAAACCCAGACCTCGGTATTGCTGGAAACTATAACGACGGAAGCTATAAGCACGCTGGCTTTTTCCGCGATGCCACAGATGGTGTATTTAAATTCTTTGATAGTTATACGCCAGAGCCAGGCGCTGACATTAATGTTGCGCACGCCTCCTATGCCGATGCACCACTAAAAGCTAAGAAACTAGAGCTGACACAAGCAACCGGGACAGCACCACTTACTGTTTCCTCAACTACTCTCGTGTCAAATCTAAACGCTGATCTTCTTGATGGTCAGCAGGGATCGTGGTACTCACCTCCTGGCGCAATAGTTATGTTTGGCGGCTTAACTGCGCCAGAAGGTTGGCTATTGTGCGATGGCTCTGCCGTATCAAGAACCACATACGCCAATCTATTCACAGCAATATCAACAACTTATGGGTCTGGGGATGGCTCAACGACATTCAATTTGCCAAATATTAGCGGACGCGTGCCGGTTGGCAGAGATGCATTGGACACATCGTTTGACACACTTGGCGAGACTGGTGGCCATAAGGAATTGGCTGCCCATACGCATACCGGGCCATCGCATACCCATACAGGAACGACCGCCACAGAGGGCGCCCATACGCATGCGTATACTGATGTCCATACTGACGGAGGCGCCGCTGTGAACTTTGGTTCTCACTACTCAGTAGGTGCATACACGGCAACTACCAGAACAACTGCGGCTGGATCAGCGCACTCCCATACATTCACATCTGATGCTTCTGGCACAGGAAATACTGGCTCAACAGGTGCTGGCAATGCTGGAAACTTGCAACCATATATCGTCCTCAACTACATAATCAAGATTTAAGGATTGGCTATGATTCTCCAACAATCACTTTTAACACAGGCACAACTTCCAGTACATGCATCGGAGTCAGCGACGTTTACTGCATCTGCCGACACGCTGATAACACAGATCATTCTCTGCAACACAGGTGCTTCTACTCTGACAGTCAGAATTTCTCTGACTAACAGTGGAGCATCTAGCACAGCGGCAGTTAACAGGATCTTCCACGAACTAAGCCTCACGGCTCAAGAAACGATCATGCTTAACCCTGATCTTTTCGTTCCAGAGGGATACAAACTCTGGGCGTCGGCATCAACTGGATCAACAGTCAACATTGTCATCACTGGCGTAGTGGAGTCGTAGTGTCAAATAGGTCGCGTTTTGGATTCAGAAGAATGAATCGCTCCCTGGCTGCAATTGTCACTGAGGAGGGGTTTTCTTCTGCCATAGCTCTTGCGTCCTATACGGATGCAGGCGACCCAATTTACGGAACCGGCTACGACGGAGACGTTACTATTTCAAGTAATACAACCCTAACTCAAGATATGTATTACAATAATTTGACAATTAATGCAAGCTGCACATTAAATACTGCTGGATATAGAGTGTTTGTCAAAAATTTGCTGTCTTTGGGTGATGGTTCAATTTTGGGTTTTACGACTGGATCATCAACAATTGGTTCAATCGGCGCTGGTGGGGCTGCAGGGACTGCCGTAACGAACAGCTTGGGCGGATCATCCGCAACCCAGACGGCCACAGCCCCAACAGCCGCGCTAGGTGGATCAAAGTATTGGTACCAGCCTATGCAGGCTGTCAGGGGATGGGTTACAACTGCATCATCGCCTACTCCGACGTTTTTAAATGGTGGCGCTGGGGGAGTTGGGCAGGCTGGCGGAGGAGTTGTAATTGTTGCAGCTAGGTATATTTCTTCCAGCGCTACTACAACTAACGCAAAAATAGCTGCGCCAGCTACAGCTCCAGCTGGTGGTGGAGTGGTTATAGTTATCTCGAGTGGCACCGCCCTGCCCTCCAATGTTTCAACTGACGTAACTGGGCAAAACGCAGGGACGGCTATTTACATACAGGTGACATAGTGGCTGGTGAACTAAATAACGGCATTCGCCGGATGAACCAACAGCGCCAGCAACGCCTTGGCACAAACGCAATGTATGGGGATGGGCGCGATGGAGATGTTGTTATCAGTACAAACACGTCACTATCCTCGGACATGTACTACAACAATCTCACTGTTAATAGTGGCGTTGTTCTAAATACAAATGGATTTAGAGTATTCGTGAAAGGCACATTAACTCTCAATGGAGTTATGGGCGTAGGCACGGCAGCTGGAGTTGCTCCTGCCGCCCCTGTGTCTACTGGTACGGTAAGCGGAAACTCAACATCAACAGCTCTCACCTACGCTTTGGGAAGTTCTGGCGGTGGAGGATCTCAGCCCACATTATCCATATTGCCTCCTGGTTATTTTAAGAGAGTTGAGCAACTAATTTCTGGTGTTGTTATAACTCCATCTGGATCTCCAGCGGCAATAACTGGCGGAACCGCTGGAACAACTGGCTCAACTGGAACGACTACTCCGGCATATTCAAATGCTGATTCTTGGCCCGGAAAAGCTGGTGGAGCTGGAGCGGCTGGTGCGCTTGGTGCAACTGGAGCATATGCCCCAAATGTCACTACTGTCGGTGCTTCGGGAGGTCGTGGTGCTAGTGGAACGCCGGGGGCATCTGGAACAGCTGGCACAGCAAATAATGCAACACCAGGAACTGGTGGAGCTGGTGGATCTGGTGGACGCGGTGGCGCTCTTGTGGTTGTAGTTGCAAAAACGATTGCTGGTAATGGCTCAATTATTTCAACCAGTTTTAGTGGCGCTGCTGGGTCTGCTGGAAATACTGGAGCTACTGGAACACCTGGAGCTACTGGTACGCCTGGCGGTGCTGGAGCAGCGGCCCCTAGTGCTGTAATTCTTACTTCACATCCACATACTGGCCACACACATCCGCACAACAACGGACATCATGGCGGCCACACCCATCCGCACAATAACGGTCATACCAGTGGCCATACTCATGGCCATAACAATGGCCCGCACCACCCAGCCCACCACTCCCATGTCCATAATGGTCGTAATTACCACTCTCATGACCATGGACACTCAAATAAGAATGGGAACCATACTGGCCATCATCACCCAAACCACGATGGGCATAACCACCACCATCATCAGGGGCATGGTTATCAGATGGGTAGCGCTAGCAATCAGAACTATCAGCATCACAATTATTTTCATCACAATGGCGATGCCCATCAAGTAAATCGCTACTACCACGCAAACATTCATCACAATAATCCGTCATACAAATTGCATGAGCCACATGTTGGGCACCATGGCACTCATCATGCTCCCCTCTGGCACCACTCGCCAAATCACCATCACACTCACTTCCACCCCAATCATCATCATCACACCCATCACCCAAACCATCATCACCACTATGGCCATCCTGCATACACGACATATGCAGGTGGTGCTGGAGGTGCTGGCGGAGCTGGTGGGTCAGCTGGCGCTGGTGCCCCAGCAGTTACTGGTGGGGCTGGAAAGCGGGGTGGAGCTGGCGGTGGAGGTGCAGTGATACTGGTAACCAAGACGCAATCACCGAGCATCTCAATATCAACAGCTCCGAATAATACCGTTGACTCTGACTTTGCTACTGCCCAGAGTGGCGCAAGTGTTATAATTTACGACGTCTGAGGAGAATAAAATGTCAATCTTTGCTGATATGTCAAATTCAGAAAAACTTGAAGTGGCCTCAACAATGCTGATTGGCCTACGCCGTGAAATTTACCGTATGGCGCTATTAAATAATCTTGACCCTGAGACATTTGATCCAGCATCGTACCCAGACCCAGAGACGTTAAATATTGACCCAACTCAATATTTTAGAGTTAATTATAGTGACATGGTTTTGCTTTACCAGACATGTCAGCGCTATGTTGCCCTTGAGGCTCGTATTGCTGAACTAAGCTGAGTCTGTGCGCATCGTTTATTGCCCAGATATATCTTTACTGCCGCAAGCTGAGGATCTCGCTAGACAGGCTCAACTACCAATAGTAATTGGTGAGAACGAATTCACTAAACAATTGTCGTTTGATCGCTCACTGGTTCAGGCTTTGTCTGCCCCGACATACGATGAGCTTGAAGCCGAAGATGAATGTGTCAAGAATCGAGCATTCATAATGACTTTTAAATCATCTTCTGTATCAGATCTTTCTGGTATAAAAGCCGTTTTCACTCACGAAAACGGAGAAACTTTTACTGATACACCGTTATTGATGGAGCGCTCGTTTGCTAGATTCAATACGCGACTCCCTGTTGCTGGGGCTTGGTCGTTTATGATCGTGCACAATGATAAAGATCTAGCAAATGGGAGCATAACTGTTCATGAAGACGGACTCTTTAGATATACCAACGCCAGGCATTCACGTATATAAGGGTGTCTTTAACCTTCCATGGGTACATTCATTTATTAATTCTGTAGAAAAAGAATGCAATGATCCAAATGGCTTCCTCTACTGGGAGGGATCATTGGTTGGCTCAGAGACCGGCATGGCAACGGAATATAGATCTTCCGTTTCCTGCAGTATGGACATGGTTATGTCGCCAACGTCCAACCATCCAGAACGCGACTTATTTATGAAGTCAGTGCATTCACCAATAAGCGAATGTGTTATTGATTATGTTAAAACATATGAACTAAATCTCGGGCTATTTGAGCCATATTCCCTCCTCAAATACACATCAGGCGCCCACTACAGGAGTCATTATGATGATGGCCCAGGGATTAAACGCACTTTCAGCGTTGTTGCGTATTTAAAAAATGACTCTACTGGAGGCGACTTACGATTCCAGTACTTTGATCTAACAGTTCCATGCATTGAGGGAACGGTTCTTGTTTTCCCATCCTCGTATCCATATTGTCACTATGCGGAACCCGTAAGCGACGGGGTTAAGTACTCTTTGGTAACGTGGTACCCATGAGAGATAAAGCACTTACAATCGCAGTTGTCGGATCTGGAACCGCTGGCAACATAGCCGCCATATACATGCGTCGCGCCTTCCCCACTTCAAACATAATTAATGTCTCTTCTTCAAAGATAGGGATTATTGGTGTTGGTGAAGGAAGCACCGAGCACTGGCGTGAATTCATGACAATCTGCGACATTCCAGTTCTTGAGATGATTTCACAGACGCTAGCAACGCACAAATACGGAATCAGATTTGAAAACTGGAGCCGAGCAACTCCTGATTATTTTCATAGCGTTGCTGGCGATGAAAAGGTATTTGCTCATGGCGCCTATGCAACTTATGCTGGATTTATTGAGCGTCAGAAATTGCTAACAACACAAACTACCTCAATTGGCCTTACTGAAAACAAAATTAGACGCAAAGGCCTGCACGACAACACAAATCAGTTTCATTTTGATACTTTTAGACTCAACGAGTACTTCACGTCTTTGTGTTTTGAGAGAAACATAAAGCTCATTGATGATGAGGTTACGGATGTAATTCTTGATTCAGAGACTGGAAATATTAAAGCTGTGAAGCTGGCAAAAAATCCAGACGTTGAAGCTGACTTCTTTATTGACGCAACCGGCTTTGCTCGAGTGCTAATGACAAAACTTGGAAACACCGAGTGGGTATCTTTTGGAAGTAATTTGCTTTGCGACTCAGCAATAGCATTCCCTACGGAATCTGATCCATCAGGACAGATAAAACCTTACACACGAGCTCGAGCTGCTTCTGCTGGATGGATCTGGGAGATCCCAACTCAAGAGCGTCGCGGCAACGGATACGTATACTCATCCGCTCATCTTTCCGTTGAGAAGGCAGTTGATGAAATTACCGAGATGACTGGCTACAAGCCACAGTCGGTGCGCGAGTTCAAATTTGACCCTGGTTATTTGAAGAAGCAATGGGTCAAGAACTGCTGTGCTGTTGGTTTAGCTTCGTCATTTGTTGAGCCACTTGAGGCAACATCTATCGGATCAACAATTCAGCAAGTTAGAGCGCTTGCCACATCCCTTGCTGCATTCACGCCTACTTCATCAAAAATGCAAGTGGCATACAACAAGACAATTGAAGGCGTCATGAGAAATATTCTGACTATGATTCGTCTTCATTATATTTCAGACAGGGTTGACACACCATTCTGGGCTGACGTTCAGAAGATGCCGATCAACGACGAGCTTCAGGAGCTACTTGATCTTTGGTCAGAGAGGCTGCCAATGCGATATGACCAGCCGGAAAATTTCTACTGCATGTTTGGGCCGGCTCACTTCATCCACGTTGCACAGGGTCAAAATGTCTTGAATATAGAAAGCGCTTCATTGACAATTGACAGATTCGGCATACGTGAACAAGTGCGGCAGGATATGTTTGAGAGGAATGCCGACAAGTTCAATCATGAGCTTGTTGACCATGGCGAATCACTAAGAGAGATTTACAAATATGCGTAAGCCAAAACAATATAAGAATTACAAAGACATTCCAGTTCCAAAGCCTGGACAGATAGTCATCATGCCTCAGGATGAGCGTTTGATGGAAAATCCACCATTTGTGAATAATCACAAGACTGTTCCTGAATGGTTTAAGGGCATTCCAAAGGATCGTGGGTCAATACGTCGCTGTGCTGGCACCATTGACTACTTATCACTTGGCGTAACAGTTCCATTTTGGACAAATGCATTTTTTGAACCAAATATGCAGGCTCCTGGCCGATGGAACCTATTCATGGAAAATTACCCAAACGGTCAGCCGTTTATCAATCAGCCATTTCCGTTTGATAGCACCGGCCGGTGCCCAATGACTTCAGTTCGCGACGTTGAAGACAGTTTCTACCCAAAGCTCGTGAATCCGTACCACGTGCGGACGGCTCCTGGTTGGTCAACAATTTTGCTTCCGCCCCTATTTGAACCAAACCCAAATTATGTGACAATGCCAAGCGTCATACATACTGACGTTTATCACACGTTAAACCTTGTTATCAATATAACTACCAGTTCTTCGTTCTCAATTAAATACGGAACACCTGTAATGCACTTGATTCCATTTAAGCGCAATTCCGACTTTGAAGAAATTATTGGCCTCCCGAGCGAAACTCACATCATTGGAGCGTCGCGTGGATTTGGATCAGGCCCTTCAATGCCGTCACAGGGAACCTCTGCCCCATATCGGAGGTTCGTGAAGCGGGTTGATGAAGAAATGAGCAAAGAGCCGCAAAAACGGTTTTTCTTTAGGAGGAAATAATGGTTAGTCGCCCAACTGTTCAGCACATAACCAAAGATGTTCTGTTTAAGCCATTCTCCAATGACAACATCGGCCTTTTTAACATCATGCGTGCAACCTATATTGATGAAGGTCGTACACACCGGTTTCATGATCCATCTGGCAAAGAGCTTGATAATCAGCGATGCGATACGCTTAACTGGGCGCCGATAGGTTTTCTATTTGATCCAGTAAATCATCCAATATATGGTGATGGCTGGATTAATCAACGACATATCCGTAAGTACTGCCAAGTTATGGACGTTGCCCCGGAATTTTTCATTGTATATGTAGAACTGTTTGACAATGAAGGAAAGAAAACGTCCCTAGAACTTGAAACACCTGAGCCGTCCGTAGATCAACAAACTTGGTCATACAAGACTGCGGCATGCCTCCTTCGGGGTATGTATGAATGGGCGTCAGTAACGGAAGCGCCTTGGTCAAATGATAGTTTGATTGCACAGCACTGTAAGCGTTTTTTTGAGGTAATTCAGTTCCCCAAAGAACTCATTGAGGAAATTCGTAATCTTCCAGACATGCATGTATACCGATACTTAAAGGGCGATACAGATGCTCGAAGCAGGCCAACGAGCTATCCAGAACTTTCTGATCAGATGAAAGAATGGTTTTGGACAAAGGTTTTGGAGTATCCACCAAAACTGCCGCACGAGCGCATCTAGGTGCAATGCAGAAGACATTCCATGTCGTAAGCCTTCCGCACACAAGTACAACAAAGGCTTATCAAGCGTGTGCTTTCACTGAGAAGGTAAGAAAATTCTGCGGCATGATGCGCCAGCTGGGGCACAATGTCTATCTTTACGCAGGTCCAGAAAATGAAGCCGACTGCACAGAGCACATACCATGCATAACTGCCGACTTACAGGATATTGCCTTGGGTGGCAACCATTATACGCAGGTAACGTTTGACCCAAATTCCCAATTATGGTCATTTTTCAATAAACGCGTAATCTATGAAATCCGAAATCGGATAAACCATAGAGACTTGATTTGTTTAATCGGTGGATCGTCTCACAGGGTTATTGCCGATTCATTCAAACAAAATAAATCCATTGAGTTTGGCATCGGATATCACGGCGTTTTTTCGGAATACAGGGTTTACGAATCCTACGCCTGGATGCATATGCATTATGGATTCTCGGGAACTACGGACACGGACGGAAACGAAAAATTTACAGTTATACCCAACTACATTGATGTTTCTGATTTTGATATTCGGACTAGTCCAGACGATTACTTTCTGTATGTTGGGCGCATGATTAACAGAAAAGGCATTCATTTAGCGTCTTCAATATGTGAAGAATCTAAAAAGCGAATAATATTTGCCGGCCCGGGCGATCCGCCAGAGTACGGCGAGTACGTTGGAGAAATTGGGTGTGCTGCCAGAAATAAACTAATGGGCGGAGCTATAGCCCTGCTCGCACCAACTCAATACATAGAACCGTTTGGAACGGTGTCAATTGAAGCAATGGCTTGCGGTACGCCAGTCATATCAAGCGACTGGGGAGCATTCACAGAAAACATAATTAATGGAGTTACTGGATTTAGGTGCAGAACTCGAGATCAATACTTGACTGCAATTAAGAAATGCAAAGATTTAGATAGGCAAGCAATAGCAGATTATTCACGCTCAAAATTTAATTTGCACACCGTTGCCAAAATGTACGATTCGTATTTTGACTCAATTATTGATCTTTGAGGAATGGCGTTCCGCCGTAATAATCAAGACCTATACGCTTGTAGTGCCCAACAACAATGTCGGTGTCAACGTACACTTTCCTGCCAGTTTGACGAACGCGTTCGCAGAATGAAGCATCCTCAGAATCAATGCGGCCTTCCATGGTTGACCCATCGGAGTTTGTCCACGAGTATTCGTGGCAGAAAAATATTGGCCATGTCATGTCTTCCACTACGCCGTAGCGCACTTTCATGAAACCCATGCCAACTGAAAATGCTTCCAACAGGCCGTTATGCGATTTTTTGCGCAAGATATTTAATTGACGCCTGCTAGTATGGGACGTGGGATTAAGTCTCACGGTTAGATGTTCAGTATCCGTACCAAGGTATAAGCCGGCAACAACATCCTCTTTGTGCTCTATTAAGCGTATGAAGTCTGGAATAAGCCAGTAGATGTCATTATCTATCCAGACAATTTGGTCATAAGTAAATTCATTGTTGAATGCGCGCCATTCTTTGGTGTAGTTACTACTTGCGAATGTCCGATATCCACCATTTCCATGATGGCCTCCGTTTAGTATCAAGCCTCGCAAATTGTGGATATCTGGGCCACCGTCAGAAACGACATGTACGGATATCCCGTTTTGCGTGAGATATTTGACAGTATCTACGAGTGAGTCAACAAATGGCATAAAGTAATAAAATCCAGTTATACAAATAACTACGTCATAATGATGCTTAGGTTTTCTTAAATCAGCAAAGTGCACTTGTTCTCTGTTTGCTTCATCACCGTTCATTTGCGAATGCTATCATCCATGAAAATAAAGGAGCAATGATGTCGCAACAAGTAAATCAGCAATTCGTTATTGACGAACTTATTCGCCGGATCAACTCATTGACGATTGAGACAGTTGTCCTCTCGGCTCAGTTGCGCGAGGTGCAGATGGCGGCGCAAAACCATACTCACGAAGAAGAGACGCAGCCACCATTTAATTAGCCTGTGATTTATAATAGTGGGTGAAATGCGCCCACTACGTAAATCAGCACTGTCAAGGCTTGCAATATTTTTGCCAGTAGCGGTAATTGCTTTGGCTTCAACTGTTGTTGGCGCAACGTCGGAGTTTCTGACAAACCCTAGCTTTACATCAAGTGGCGGAGGTTGGGCTGGGGCTAGCGGGGGACCTGGATGCAACTTTGGCCTTCCGTCAATGGGGGAGTGGGAGCAGGGGGATCTGACGTTTTCATACGTCAGGAGCACCGTCTCTCAGACAGTAATCGTTCCATATCCATCTACTTTGTCGCTCAAGTATGTGGTGCAAGACCGCTACGAGGAATGGATTGAGGGCGCATATCGAGTTGACCTTGTTGACGATGACCAGAATGTCAGCTCTGGCGAGCAGGTCGCCCCAGATCAAGAAACTGAATTTGAGCTAACGATTACAACTACATCAATAAATGAAGATGTAACTGTATCTATATCAGGTGATGACGGTCCAACAATTGCGTGGGCGGGTTGTTACGGCCCAAGTTTTAAGTCTGCGTCTTTAGTTGCGACTTATACAGATCCTATAAATGTGCCCCATGTATATGGACAGGCCAATGAAGGATGGGATTTAACGCTTACTGCCCCAGAGGGTTTTAGATTTACAGAGCCACTGTTCGCCAGCTACGGAAATCCATCTGGGTACTCGCTTGGATGGTGCAACGCTACTAACTCTGTTCAGAAAGTTACAGAGGTTTTTGCTGGTCAGACCTCAGCAACAATTGCTGCATCCAACTCAATATTTGGCGACCCATGTGGAGGCACATATAAAAAACTGATCGTGGCCATGAAATATGAGCCAATACCTGGGTACACGACCACTACATCTACCTCCACGACGACAACAGTACCCAGTTGCCCAAGCTATGAACCATTTGAGGTAACTGGGGCAATAAATGGCGCAGTCTGGGGATCCAACCCATATACAGATGACTCAAATTTTGGCGTGGCGGCTGTTCACGCTGGCCTAATTGAAGAGGGAGGTACGGCGACAATTGAGCCATTTGATGTCCAGTACTACACGTCATACCCTGGATCTACGTCAAATAATGTGACTACGTCAGATTGGAATGCTGGATGGTGTGGTTACAAAATAAGACTTTTTGAAGTACCAACTACAAGTACTTCCACCACTACAAGCATCACAGTGCAAGAAACCACCACTACAAGCACCACAGTGCAAGAAACCACCACCACTACTGAAGCCGTACCACAAACAACCACTACTCAAGAACCAACTACTACAACCGTTGAGTCAACGACGATTCCTGAAACAACCATTGTTGAGCAACCAACTACAACAGTTCCTAAAACCACAACTACGGAGAAAGTGATAGTAAATGCCACAACAGCCATTGCCCCAACGACCACGAGTTCGCTACCTGAACCAACGCCAAACCAAGAAGATGAAGGCGAAGAGGAGATTTCGGTAACAACAACTACTCAGCCAGTTACAGAAAAGGCAGTTGAGGCAATCGAGGCAGCAATAAGCGGTCAAGGAGAGATATCTCCAGAGCAGGCGACCGAAATCGCTACGAACCCAGAAGTTATTGCACAGCTAACTGGAGATCAAGCAGCTGAAGTCTTTGAATCAATTGAGGTTGAAGCGCTGTCTGACAACGAAGCTGCAGCGGTCGTTGCTGCTGTTCAACTTGCTTCACAGGAAGTCAGAAAAGCATTTGAAACAAAAATAAATGTTTTTGGCGGAAAATTTGACACTTATGTTCCTGTTGGATCAAAAGTGACAGTTGGCGAAAGACGCACATTAGTAGCTGCTGGTGCTGTATTATTTGTTACACCCGTAGTAATGACATCATCAACAAATACAACTACTTCACAAAACAGCCCATCAAAAAGAAGTGATTAAATGTTGAAAAATCTGTTAAAAAAATTGACAGCTGAATTTCATGCCCTAATTTGGACGGCAGCTGGAACCTTGCTTGTTCTGATCACTCTGTCGGGAAGTGTCCAAAAAACAGCTATTCAAATTAGCGTTATTGCTTTAGTGCTTCACCTGATTGGCGTCTTGATTAGAAAAGATAGCGAAGATGCGTAAAAAAATTTTTAGACTCGGATTGGCATGCCTCTTTGTCCTTGGCCTTGCATCAATCCCTGGAGATGTTGATCCGCGAAATTTTGGAATAGTTAATGAAGTAAATGCAACTGGAACTGGTGGTCCAATTGTCCTCGATGGCATGGATCCTGTTTGCCACGCTGCGTATGGCGAGGGAACCGATCAGTACATAGCAAATGTATTGAAACGGACTTACGACCAGTCAAGCATTCCTGGTAGCAACAATAAGATTGCAATTTTAGGCATATCGAGCCTAACGATGTCTGGTGGATGTGGAGCCAACTGGACGACACAGTTGAGTACCAAGTTTCTTACACAGTTCACCACGCAACCTGATTATGAATTCATCACAACAGAAGCTCAAATAGATACATTTTTTGCAACCAGCATCACTGCTAATCCACCAAAAATGATTTGGATTCCAGATGACTGGGGTCGCAGTGCTGGCGTAAGTGCAAAATTTACAGCCAATGCTGAAAAACTTGCTGACTTCGTTAACTCTGGCGGCGGTTTATTTACTAACTACAACACTTATGGCTGGCTTACTGCGTTATTACCCAGCGCTGTATGGAACAACGGTGGATGCAATGGCGGTCCAATTGCAACATCAGATGGCGCAACCGACTTTGGCCTCACCGACACAATGGTTGCTGCTTGCTGGCATGGGTACTTCACTGGAAATGTTGGCACCCTAAAGACACTTGCAACGTGGAGATACCCAAGTGCAACAACAAGCCCGTGGGTTGCCGTCTCTCTTGGTGGCGGATCTGTTGCGCTACCTAGTTCATTTACTCTTGCAATAAGCCCGACAAATCCAGAGGCCGGAACTCCACTAACAATTACTGCAACAGCACAAACAATTGCTGGTGTTCCACAAGCCGGAGTAGTTGTCAGCATGACTGTCAGTAGTGGACCAGATGCTGGTCAGACATTCACTGCGACTACTGATGCATCTGGAATAGCAACAATTACTGTAAACACATCTTCAACGGGAACAAACGTCTACACGGCAACGGCAACTGTTAATGGTGTTTCTAAGACTGTTTCAGCAACTGTGACATGGAGTCCTGCCCCTACAACTACAGCTCCAGCCACTACCACCACTGAACTTACAACCACTACGAGTACCACTGTTTCTGATCCGAGTGCCACTTCATCAAGTAGTACACCGTCAAGTACGGAACTGATAACAACAACGAGCCAAGCACCTGCTCCTTCAACGTCAGCGGAAACTGTGCCTTCCACGACGCAACCCGAATTGCCGTCCACCACAGAAGCATTGAAAGTGCCAGACCTCGGAATTTCTTCATCACCGAAGACTACCGTCCACGATCATTCGTCGCACTCGCACGGACCACTGCCAAGCACTGGATCTCGAGCTACCGACATGTTCGCAACGGCATTCATAACGCTTGGCATCGGGCTACTTGTGCTTGCAGTGAGATTTAGAATTAATGAAACACGGAGATAAATATGGCTATGAAAAAAGAACTAGTAACCAACATTCTTATGCGCATCCTCGCGACCTTTGCTGCTTCAGGCCTCGGGGTAGTTGGCGCAGGAGCGATTGCTGGGGTGCCCCTATGGAAAGCAATGTTCATGGCGGGCATCGC
>JACCDG010738602.1_pt1 | contig 40458 bp, 37 predicted proteins | sample 7442471 | NCBI WGS metagenome assembly JACCDG01 (sample SAMN15323444, study PRJNA562643) | freshwater metagenome | isolation source: river surface water | place: USA:Blue River Watershed | collected 2017-08-17 | reverse complement strand
GAAGTATGAGGGAAAAAGGCGAAGATTAAATGGCGGGGCCGAAGGGACTCGAACCCTCGACCTCCTGCGTGACAGGCAGGCGTTCTAACCAACTGAACTACGACCCCAGCTATGTAAAAACCTACCAACCCCTATCACCTTACATCTGAGATCGTCGAGTTGGTTAGAACGCCCTTGGCGTTCACATTTTCAATCGGGCACCTCGGGGTGCCACAACTGAACTACGACCCCATGTACAGCGCATAAAACTAAGAGGAGACCCCTGCGAGGTCAATCACTTCAGTCGTCCATTTTTGGACTCGGCAAGCCCCCCACCTTTTCGTTTACAATAAAACCATTGGTATGGATTCGCTCCTGGGTCGAATTTTAATTGCATCTCTGGCCGTTGGCGGCCTCCTTTATTTCTTTTTTGTAAAACTAGAAAACGTGGCCGACCTTGAGACCCGCCTTCTTCAAGGCGAAGTCTCTCAAAGGCAGGCAAACAAAGAAGAAAAGAGTCAAAACCTGCTCGAAATGCTCGCCCTCGAACCTCGACCCAGCCTCGATGGGGCGGTCCTCAGAGCCGCCCTCGACGCCGAACCCCCTTCGTATTCTCAAGACTGCGTGGATCGATGGAGCCAGCTTTTGACCGTTGATCTGACACAAACCGACCTCTCCGAGATCCCCCAAACCGAATCTTGCGAGTCGACGCCCGCACTCATCGAAAACGCCCGGATCGCATTCGAAAACCTCTGCAAAGACCTTCCGCTTCCAGACGAAGTCGATCCAAAATCTCAAGAAAAAAACCATGCCTGCCTTCGAGGCTTCGTCATCTACCGCGCTTCGATCAATGCCACACTCAACGCCAGCACTCCCCTTTCCGAGATTCGCGATGGCAGTGTCCTTTTGGATTTGCTCATCTCCGCTCAAGCTCATGATGGAGAATCCACAGAGATCAAGCAGATCGCTGAGCGCCTCCACGAACTCGAACCCGACCTCTACCAACCCATCAAAGTCCTCACTGCACACTCACTCTATGACCTCACGCAAAATTTCGAAACTCTCGACGAAGAACAAAAACAAGAGCGCCTGCGTGAGCTCAGTGAGACTGCCAATCAAGCCTGGGATTATGGTATTGATGATCCTTCCATTTTTGAAACTCGGATCATCGCACAAACCCAAATGATGAAAGACCCCTCAGCTGCTTACGAAATGATCCGCGAGGCCCGCGAACTTCAAGTATTTCCGCATCTCGCCAACTACTACGAGGCCCTCATCGAAGAATCGAGAGGCAATCGGATCCGAGCCGTCGAACTCCTCGAAGCCGCCGCCGTCATGGATCCCAAAAACTCACGAATCAAAGACACCCTCAAAATCTACGAGAGTTCTCCCGAGGGCCTGTCACCACTTCTCTCTCCTTTACTTCGCGACCTCGGCGAAAAGCCCAGCCTTTCACTCGAATTCGATCTTTCGCCATAACTCAAAACCTTATAGATTTATTTGGTGAGTAAGGGACTCGAGGGATTACAATCGCTTTTGCATTCTAACCAAATTGTCACAGATTCACGCGAACTCGAATCCTACGGACGCGATTGGACTCGACTCCACACTCCTCAAGCTCGCGCCGCGCTGTTTCCCGAATCAACCGAAGACGTTGTCAAGATTGTCAAATGGGCTCGACAAACAAAGATCGCTCTCGTGCCCTCCGGCGGACGAACAGGGCTGAGCGCTGGTGCTGTTGCCACTCAAAACGAAGTCGTCGTCAGCCTCGCGCGCATGAAGCGCATTTTGAATTTTAGTCCCATCGATCGGCTCGTGCATGTGCAAGCAGGAGTCGTCACAGAAGATCTCCAAAATTATATCGAGGATCAGGGATATTTTTTTCCCATTGATCTGGCTTCACGAGGATCTTCACAGATTGGTGGAAACATCTCGACCAATGCGGGCGGCACCAAGGTGATTCGATTTGGCCACACCCGGGACTGGGTCGCAGGTCTGAGAGTCGTCACAGGCACGGGTCAAATTTTGAATCTCGATCGAGCCCTCATCAAAGACAATGTGGGATACGATCTCAAACAACTCTTTATTGCGGGCGAAGGAACTCTCGGACTCATCACCGAAGCCCATTTGCGCGTGACCAACAAGTTGCCCGACTTGAGTGTGATTTTGCTCGCGACCAATGACCTCGCCAAAGTGATGGATATTTTGATGCTCTTTCGCGAAAAGCTCGAACTTACGGGATTTGAGTTTTTTACCGATACCGCGCTGACCTATGTGATGAAGCAACAAGGCTACACGCAGCCTTTTGGCGAAAGATATCCCGTCTACGCTTTGATAGAATTCGAGAACCCCAAGCAAATGCACACTGACCTCGCACTCGACCTCTTTGATATCTGTCTCGGCAAAGGCTGGGCCCTCGATGGAGCGATGAGCCAATCGCGAGAGCAAGCCGAGAGTTTTTGGAAGTATCGAGAAAACATCTCCGAGTCTCTCGCTCCCTTTAAGCCTTACAAAAACGATATTAGTGTTCAGATTTCAAAGATGCCCGAGTTTGTGCGCACCGCTGAGACTTCGCTCCGCCAAAAATTTCCTCAGCTTGAGTTTGTTTGGTTTGGTCATATTGGAGACGGAAACCTCCATATCAATATCCTTCCTCAGAACATGGATGACGCTCAGTTTAGAGCGCAACTCGAGCCCTTGAGTCAGGAACTCTTTGGATTGCTTCAACAATTTAACGGGAGCTTGAGCGCCGAACACGGAATTGGCCTCATCAAAAAGCCCTATCTTCACTACACCGTGACGCCTGGTGAGATCGCTTTTATGCGCGAAATCAAAAAAGTTTTTGATCCGGATCACATCATGAATCCCGGAAAAATCTTTGACTTGGCCGCCCCTTAAGTTGCAGTCTGCAACGCCTGATGACCTTCAAAGCAACGGCCGCTCTTTTTGTGATCCTTGCTTCTCTTCGTTCGAGCTCAATGCTTTGCGCTCAGAGCGGTGAGTATTTTACCCCTGAGCAAGAGGCCAAACTCTCGCTGCTCGAAAGCCACCTCACCCCCAATCCCGTCCGACTTGTTCAAACGGTTCCGAGCACTCTCGAATGGAGCCAAGAAAAAATGCAGCGTGTGGCTACGGAGCTGAGGCATCTGGGAATTATTAGAGTTCGAGTGTTTGTTGCTCGCAATCCCCGAATTGTTTCGATGAATGCCTCCAAACGCGCCGAAGCTGTTGTCTATCTGCAGGAAACTTGGGGAATGGGAATCCAAGCCATCGAAAAGTATCCCGATGTCTTGGGGCACTATCTTTTGCAGCTCAAAAGACGTACCGATGCCCTCAGTGTCCGACAGCGCGCCAGTCTTTTGCACATTCATCCTTCGCAAAAACTGGCATTACTCATGGCAGCGCGCGCTGACTTTTATCACTTCCGCGAAACTCGCCCCATGGCTCTTAAACAAGCGCTCTCAGGCGTCCAACAAATGCGCTGCGATATCTGGCTCAGCATGCTGGGCCTTCAACTCAATTAAAAATATCTAGTAAAGAATCCGTGTTCGGATCGACGTCTTTAGGTTTTTGATTCGCTCTTTAACCTCATCTGCAACATCGCCTCGCTGCTCGAGATCCATAATTAAATATCCGATCTCAGAGTCCGTCGCCAAAAACTGCCCCTGAATATTCGCTCCCAAGTCCGAAATGATTCCGTTGATATCTTTAAGAACGCCCGGAACGTTCTTGTGAACATTGAGTACGCGGTGAGCCCCTCGCTGAACGGGCAAATCCACTTGTGGAAAATTAACAGCCCCCCCTGTCGCACCCGTATTAATAAATTTGGCGAGACTCGTGGCCACTTCGATTCCAATATTATACTGCGCCTCTTCGGTGCTCCCTCCGATATGAGGAGTCAAAATCACATTGGGCAAATTTTGGAGTCCTGTCCTAAACTTTTGCTTATTGCTTTCGGGCTCCTCCGGAAACACATCAATCGCAGCGCCCGACAAATGACCTGATTTGATATGAGCACTCAAAGCCTCGAGGTCCACCACACTGCCGCGAGATGCGTTGAGTAGATACGATCCCTTTTTCACTTTTTTGAATTGAGCGCTTCCCATCATTCCCTGAGTGTCGGGAGTTTCAGGCACATGAAAGGTCACAAAATCCGCCTCGCTCAAAAGATCATTCAAGCTTTTTACAGCTCGAGCATTTCCGAGAGGCATTTTGGTGATGATGTCAAAAAATATCACTCGCATCCCAAAACTCTCCGCCAGCACACTCACTTGAGATCCGATATGCCCGTAGCCGACTATTCCCAAAACTCGCCCGCGGACTTCGTGGCATCCTTCGGCCGATTTATCCCATTCTCCCTGATGCGCCTTCATGGATTTGTCGCCCGCTCGCCGTGCCAGCATCACGATCTCCGCCATAATCAGCTCAGCCACAGAACGCGTATTACTAAAGGGAGCGTTAAACACAGGGACGCCTTGAGTTCGAGCGGACGCAAGATCCACTTGATTGGTCCCGATGCAAAAGCAACCGAGAGTCATGAGTTTGTCGGCGCGCTTCAAAAACTTTTGAGTGATTTGCGTCTTCGAGCGAATGCCTAGCACGTGGACATCCGAGGCTTGCTCAATGAGTTCACTTTCCGAAAGTGCTTTGGACACCGTCTTCACAGCAAAGCCCTCGTCCTTCAGCATTTTTTCTGCCACCGAATGGATATTCTCAAGCAAAAGGATTTTTATTTTGGATTTTGGAAAGGACCAGGTCTCCGCAGCAGGCATCCAGGAATTATCCCGGATTATTGACCATCATCCAAATCAAAATTGACATCGAGTCGAAAATTAAATGCCGCTTCGGTCTGCGGGGAAGCTTTCATGACTTCTTTCAAAGCCTGCTGAAGTCGAGGATCTCGTTGATTGTCTGGCGTTTGAGCGGATGTCTTCAAAATCTCTCTCGCTTGCTCAAGGTTTCCCCTCTTCCACTCGACAATCCCCTTCCAATACAAAACCAAGGAGGGAGGAGCTCCAGCACTTTGCATTTCCTCTAAAATATTTTGAGCACGATCCAAATCTCTGAGCATTCGTGTGCGAACCAAAAGCGCCATCTCACTGAGCTGAGGATCATCGGCCTGAAACTCCTCAAGCGCCTGGAGATCCCGATCCAAACTCTCAAAGTGATTGGTCTGACCGGCCTCAGCGGCTTGAAGACCACTGGCAATGCCTGCAATCAATTTTGCTTTAGCGGCCGGATACAGATCAGGCTCAAGAGACGAAAGTCGTTCTGCAGACAAGGACATGCGAGAAAAATCCCCACTCAAAAGACTCGCCATTAAAATATCGACCAAAACCTGAGGCTGAGAAATTTGATTTAAATCCTGCTCATGATAGCGCTCTGCGGTCAAAAACGCTCGATACTGCACCAGCGCCGTAAAGCATCCATTGGCATTGATATCCACATCGTGTGAAAGCGCGGGCAAACACTTATCTACATAGGCGACGCGCATCGCGGCCAAAGAATCCGGCTCTTCATCGCAAGCTCCAGGCGTTGGCATCGGAAGCCGCTTTGATGCCATTTCTCCCCAGGACAAAAGCAAAACCTGCTCATGAAAATCCTGGCAAATCTCATCTAAGCCTTCTTCGACAGGAATCATGACTTCCATTTTGGTCGGCTCGGGGACGCTCCGAGGTTCTCGAATCAAACGCTGCAAAGTTTCCTGGCTTTTTTGGCGCTTCTTGGCACCCGCTTCTTGGGTCACTTTTTGGCGATGAAGATTTTGCGCAAATGCCAAAAATGTAATGACGAGGCCCACCGAGATCAAAATTGTCCACACACCGAGCCAGCAATTATTGGGGAGTCGTAGCTTCACAACTGAGCTGTCCTTAGAGCAGGGGTTTGGTGAAAGCGAGAGTAAAAATGCTGAACCTGGGGGTCGGCTTTTACAGCCCCTGGAGACCACCGAGAGAGCGTTATATCCTTAGCCCGTCGAACCCGGCTGAGGGCTACATAGGCCTGTCCCGGCTCCCAAATCGACCCCAAATCCACATGAGCCCGATGCAGTGTGGCCCCCTGAATTTTGTGAATCGTGGAGCCATAAGCCAGCGTGACCGGAAAATTGAGAGCCGAAGCAATCTCTTTGCCATCGGCATCCATATAACTAAACGCAAAAGGCTCAAGCTCCAATCGACGTGTCTCGGTATCCACCTCCAAAACGTCATCTCTGATCCGACGTACAAATCCTGTTGTGCCGTTAACAAACCTCTGTTTGGGATCATTCACCCGAATCATCACAAACGCGCCTTCTTTGAGTTCGAGCTCGGCAGCCACCGGTGCATCACGCTTGAGAGCTTCAATGCCGCGAGATTCTCCAAAATATTTTGTCTCTATCACTTTGAGATCTGAGCCCAGCTCTGCCAAGCGTCCTCGATTAAACTTTTCCGTCACGTCCCGTCGCGAAAACAAATGAGGAATATCCGGATCCCCTTCTTCGATGACCCGAGACTCCAAAAATTCTTCGAGCTCGTCCGTCAATTCTCCGCGCCGCAAATCTCCGAGAATTTTTAAAAAATCTTCTTCTTCTGTTCGAACAAAATCCTTGAGCTCAATGTGACGAAACTGACTGAGCTTCCAAGCCCCGGACAAAAACGCCCAGTCCTTTTGCAAACTCATTCGACTCACCGGAGGGAGCTGCGCAAAATCCCCCACTGCAATCACGCGAATCCCACCCCAAGGCTCATCGCCGCCTCTGAGTGCACGCGCAATACGCTCCGCACAATCAAAGGCCTCCCCCGAAAGCATCGATACTTCATCCACCACAAGAGTATCCGCATCCTTGAGACGCTTTCGCAGTCGCTTATTTTGAACCGCTTTTTGGAAAGCCGCTTGAGGCCCGCCTTGCATAATCCCCAATCCAAAAAAACTATGAAACGTTCGGCCGCCGAGCAGTATCGCTGCAGCCCCTGTACTCGCCAAAACAGGAGTCTTTTTGCTCGGCTGATCCTTCAAAAATTCGCGAATCAAATAGCTTTTTCCGGTGCCTGCCCCACCCGTCAAAAACACAGAACTTTTGGATTTGAGAACTTCATAAGCCACCTGCTGGCTTGGGGTAAGCGACATCGGAAGTTATCTTCTCTTTGACAACTGATTCGAATCAAGTAGCTTCCGAAAAGTTATAAATTTATTGGAACGAAGGCGTCAGAGTCGACCGTAGGGGTCCGCGCCGGATACCTCGCAGGAACGCGTAAAGAAAATAAATCGATGAAGCTCTCATTTTTAACCTCCCCCTTAGCAATCGTCATAAGTCTTTTTCTTTGGATTGACCTTTTGTGGCCATCCCATTTGAAGGCCGAGTCAAAACCGTGTCCTCAGATCATGACAGAATTAGAGTCCTCCGAAAGAGGGGATTGGGATCGCATACCTCCCAGCCTCACTCCACTCCTCGTCAATAACGCGGCACTGCTCATGGGCATCGAAACAGTGCGAAGTCTTCAAGGATGGCCGCATGGATTTTCGTCAGGATTTTGGTGGAATCTGCTTTTGGATATCACCATGACGGGGACGACGCATACCATTGCGACTAAGCGACTCCCCGCCTGGGTCCCGCCAAGGTTGATCGAATCCTTTCAAGGTAAACGCGGATATTTTGCGCGCGCCACTACTAATACGATTTGGAGTTGGATTTTGACTCTGATTGTTTGGCACTCCGCTGCGGCCACTCATGGAGCCACGATTGATGTTCCTGAGGCTGCGAGTGCACTCGCGCTCTGCGGTGGATTTTATTATTTTGTGCAATTCACGAAGACTTATTTGTTTGTCAAAATTCCTCGGATTCATGATCGCCGGCTCATCGCCAAAATCTCCCAAAATTCTGGCCCCGGCTTTCAAGAGTTTTTGGAAGTGGCGACTCAAAAGGGAATGAGTTTTCAGATTCCTCAGGAAGAAGTTCAACTTCGACTCATGGGCGCTTTTGAAAAGATCATTCTTCGAATGCCGTGGGAAAAAAGACTCGCCGGAATAGTCCCTGAAGAATTCCTCAAAGGAATCGACGAAGGTCTCTCGAGCGCTCGGCTCGAAGCCAAACGCCAAAAATTATTGTATCGAGCACTTCGCCACTTGCATAAACATCCACACCTTCGTCCAGTGTTTTTGGACGCTCTCCATTTGGGCTCACCTTTGTCGGCCGAAGAAAGTCTCCAGATTCATCAGGCCTTCAAATCTCGATACTGGCGCAATTATCTCGGCGTGCGAGCAGGTGCCGCCATTGATGTCACCCTCGGTGGACTCGCTGGGGCGGTCCTGCTCCGGGGTCTCACAGAATCCGCTCTCGCGGATTAGACTTTAAACTGGCGTCTCAAAAACTGGATCGCCCAGCGAACTCCAAAGCCCGTAAAAAGTGTATCCGTATGACCAAGACCGCCATCGTTTTCTGCGGCGGCCAAATCGATATGCACCCACGGAGTTTTTTCACCGACAAACTTCTTTAAAAAATAAGCCGCCAAAATATGATCTGGGCCTCCCGCTTTTACACATTGCAGAGTGTCCGCGACGGGAGACTCCAGCGCTTTTCCAAAGTCCGAATCCAGAGGAAACGTCCAAACGCGTTCGCCGCTTTCTTTGCCCGAACTCGTGATGGCGGCATGCAGTTTGTCCATATTGGTGAAACCTGCAGAGTATCGTGTTCCCAACGAGCGCACGGCAGATCCCGTCAATGTCGCAAAATCCACAATCATCGCGGGCTTGCCCTTGTCTGCCAGACACAAAACATCCGCCAACACCATTCGCCCTTCGGCGTCTGTATTGACCACTTCGATCGAAACTCCATTCATTGCCACAACGACTTCATCAGCCGTATAGGCTTTGGGAGAAAGATGATTCATGGTCACTCCAAGATAAGCTTTGAGTTTAAGAGGGAGCTTCATTTGAGAAGCAGTGACCATGGTCGCCAGCGCAACAGCAGAACCCTGCATATCCCCTTTCATCGTCAGCATATATCCGCCGGTTTTGATATCGTATCCTCCGGTATCAAAACAGAGTCCCTTTCCTACCAAGGCAATCGCCGCTTTGTTCTTTGCGCCGCGGGGTGAATAAGTGAGTTCATAGATTCCGCCGTGAGAATCAGGATCCCCTTGATCCACAGCTGTAAATGAGCCTGCTCCCATCTTTTTGAGCTCGGCCTTGGAATAAAACTTAAACTCAAATCCCAAATCTTGGCAGATTTTTTTGATGCGACGACCATACTCTGCTGAGTCCAAAACATTGGGAGGTAAAGTGCCGAGGTAACGCACGATATTAGAGCCATTTCCTTTATGAAATCCAAAAGTGAATTCTTTCTCTGCAGATTTGCCTCCAAAAATTTGCACGCTCTTGAGTGCAAAGGCTTTGGATTTTTCGATGCGCTGACCAAAGACAGGCATCTCAAAAATTCGAGCAGCGACAGCAGAACCCAGGCAATCAGCCATGAGACTTTCTGCTTTGGCATCGTCAATCCAAAAGGCCAACTGAGAGGTTTTGGCGGAGAGGGCGGGTTTGACCAAAGACTTTGCAAATCCCAAGAGTCCAAACGCATGAAGTTCACTGGGCAATACCCCTGCCACAAAATGAGGCTCACCCTTTTGGGTGGCCGAGAGTGTGATCACCTCTCCGGCTTTTGGCTTGTCCTCGAGGACTTCAATTTTGGCTTTGAGACGATTCTTTAAATTTTCGGGCAAGCCCTGTCCTACCGACGAGCCTTTGAATTTGGATTCTGATCCCACGTAAATGAAGAGGGTCTGACTCTCTGAGCCCCAATGCTGTGTTTTGAGCTTAGTGGGGGGCAGTCCTTGAATGGTAGGGACCGTCCTAGTCATCGAGGGATTGGACATTTTTTGAGGAGCGGATTTTGAATGAGCGTTTTGAGTCATCCAAAATTTATAAACAAGTTTAGGTGGAATGTTGATTGCAAATTCTCAAAAATCTCAGGATAAATCAGGGGTGAAATACGATGTATGCGGGCTAGGAAACGCCCTTTTGGACTATCAGGTTCGAGTTCCCAATGAATTCCTCTCAGAACTCGGTGTTGTCAAAAATTCCATGACTCTAGTGGAGACAGCCTTTCAAAAAAAGGCTGTCCAACTTGTTCATGATCGATTTCATGAAGACACGCAAAAGAGCTCCGGGGGTTGCGCTGCCAACACGTTGGCCGGGTTTTCCAATTTTGGAGGCCGAGCTTATTTTTTTGGCAAAGTTGGAGCGGACGAACAAGGACGTCACTACCGGCAGGATCTCGAAGCCTGCGGAGTCAAAACACATCTTGTCGAAGACACCCGTGACTCAACGGGAACCTGTCTCGCACTCATTACGCCAGACGCCGAGCGAACCATGCTCACTCATTTAGGCGTGGCGACAGGACTCAGTGAACAAGACATTTTGCCAGAGCCCATCACGGACTCAGCGATCGTTTATATCGAAGGTTACCTCTGGGATTCGCCCAGTGCCAGAGCCGCTTCGCTCAAAGCTTTAGATATTGCTCGAGCCCAAAAGAGGCGCACAGCTTTTACGTATTCGGATTCTTTTTGTGTGGAGCGACATCATTCAGACTTCTTGCAACTCGCGCAAAACAAAATCGACATTTTGTTTTGCAACGAAACCGAAGCGCTCAAAGCCACCAAAAAAACTGATGTGCGCGAAGCATTTCAGGAAATGAAGACTTGGTGCAATACGGTCTGCATTACGATGGGACCCGAAGGAGCATTGCTCAGTGATCGTTCACGACAGGCCGTTGAAGAAATCACCACCTGGGATGTAAAGCTTGTAGATAAGTTGGGAGCTGGAGATCTTTTTGCCGCAGGATTTTTGTTTGGCTTGGCAACAGATCGAAGCCTCAAAGAAGCTGGTCATTTGGGCTGCTTTGCGGCGACGCGAGTTATTCAACAAATGGGGGCCCGTTTGCCCTTGGGATTGAATCGAGAAGTCGCCAAAGCTTGTCTTGGACCCGAGTCTCACGAGAGCATGGCGAGACTTCAGCGTCAGGCCATGTAGATTTCGGCATTCATGAAATTCATCGGCTTCTGCTTGATTGGATTTTTGTTGTGCGGACCCACGCACGCAGAGCCCTGCGATAAGATCCTGAGAAATCTGAGTGCCGAAGCATTTCGTGAGAGTCTTTATGCCTCCTATACTCGCCCCCAGATTCGAGCAGCGCAGCGCTGGCTTAATCGTTTTCCGATCAACGAGGTTGGAGTGGCGGGAGACTATCAGTTTCAAATATCCCTCAAACATATCTGGCTAGAATTTCTGCTCGAGCTTTCCAAACCCAATGTGCGAGAGGAAGGGCTCATCCTCTCGATTGTTGATCCACAAAACCAGCTCGCCAATTTTCACCTCACTCCAGCACTCTGGAACAAATGGGAAACTCTCGGGCTCGTTTTGCCTGAAGGAGGCCTCAATCCAAACGCGGATATTGAAGAAGTAGGGCGGCTATTTCGTCGACATTCAAAAGCCGCGGGCTTCGCGATTCGCGCCGAAATCCCCGACACAATGCCTCACCACTGGAAGGGATCGTTTTATTCCTCCAAAAAATTTGCTGAAGCCTTACTCGGTGGAGTGCTCCCCTTTGACGATATGCATGCGATTTTTTTTCATGCCGCTGATCTCATTGATCCCGTTGGGCAAAAGTATTTTTTGTGGCTGGTGAGATTTCTCGAACTCGAAGCTCTCTATCATATCGCTTCTCACCAAGGTCGAAGTGAAGCGCTGACTTTGGGAGAGTCGATATTTCATATGTATTTTGAAGGCACAACCTGGCCCGACGCTCAACGCTTAGTCGGATTTATTCAATTGGCGTCACTTCATCTGCGTGGACTGACTTGTTCGAGCAGTTGGGAGGCTTTGGGATTTACAAGAGCACTCGCGCAAGGACCAAAGGAAATCGAGACCTACATCAGAGAGCATGGCCTTCCACTTCCTCGAGACGATTATTCACAGCTCAAATGGATTGTTCCGGCACTTCTAAAACTTGCGGCCCATATGGATCGTGAAATGGGAAGCCGCGCCTTTCATCTCTATGCGCGAGGAATCAAATTCAAACGGCTCTATGGGGAATTTGTGCAAGCCACGCAAATTCTTCCCTGATGTTAATCCCAAATGTGGAGCACATCTGAAAGTGGAAGTCTAAATCTTGGGCCCCAAGTCCCTCGCTCGGCTTCATAACCGACTCCCACAACCATCACAATGCGCGCACTTGATTTTAGTCGAAGAATCCTTCGAAGGCGGCATTCATCAAATCCTTCCATCATACAGGTAGCACCTCCCTGAGCGGTGATGGCCAATACAAAATTCTCAGAGGCGAGAGCCGCGGATTTGATGGCCACTTCCTGCAGATCTCGTCTCGAGTGAGGACCTCGCGGCATGGGCCTGAAAAGCCCCACCCCTTGAGCCACGGCCCATTTGACAGGAGCGAACAAATTCAAAAATCCCCATCGATATGTCATCGGAATGATTTTTGAATAATAAGTGAGCACGACCTGAGGAACCTTCAGCGTGGACAAAAAATTGAGAAGTGGTCCCTGCGATCGACGCCATAAAGAAGGATCGGCAGTAATCACGACCAAATGAGAAGCGGTTCGGGCGGCGGCTTGGCTCAGGCAAGCTTTGACCACTTCTGCTTTGCGGGAAGACTGAGGCTTAAACCAATGAAAATCCCACGTCTGAACATTCGAAGAATTGGGAGCCAAGATCGCTGCTTCGAGTGCGCGCTCAACGGCGGCACTCGGAAACTCATCCGACTTAAACTGCCGAATACTTCTGCGCTTTTCGATGGCCTCAAAAAAATTCATCAAGAAGGCCTCACGCCTGTACTTCCAAATCCACCTTCACCTCGCTGAGTTTCACTCAATGAATCAACCTCCATTACGCGAGGTCGCACAATGGTGAGCACCACTCCTTGAGCAATTCGATCGCCCGCATTCAAAGTTATGGGGGTCTCTGAGATCGTCGATAAAATAATTTTGATCTCGCCTCGGTAATCCGAGTCAATGGTTCCAATTCCATTGACCAAAAAGACTCCGCTTTTTGCGGCCAATCCTGATCGAGCCCGGATTTGAAGTTCTACGCCCGAAGGGATCTCTACTGCGAGACCCGTTCGAACCAGTGAAACCTCTCCACGCTTAAGAACCACCGTCTCAATCGAATGAAAATCAAAGCCAGAAGCTCCTAAACTTTGATAGTGAGGAATCTGAGCGAGAGAATCTAATTTTTTGAAATTTAATACAGAACTCATCTGCTCTATTTAGAGCAAACTCCAGAATCCTGTCACTGAAGATCACGATCCATCACGGTTTTGCGCCCTTGGCGCTTGGCTTCCTCGATCGCTCGATCACAAAGTCGCTTTACTCGCTCGGTCAGCGCATCGTAGACGCTCGCCGAAGTATTCATGCCCGAGACATCTGCGATATATTTTCGCACCTTTGATACCACCACCAGGACCTCATCCTCCACAGTCGACTTTCCCGGTGCAGAAAAAGTCTTTTCGCCGGCACTGGTGACGACAACGCGTTTTTTTTCGGATTCAGGCCTCTCGACCTCACCCAATTTGGGAGAGCGCTTTTCGATTGCTGCCACAGATTCGGGCCGATGCCGCTCAATGGGCACATGGGAATCCCAGCATTCTACCGAACAAAAAGCATAGTTTGTCGCATGCGTCCGACAACTCGAGATGGAGCATACAAAATAAAAGGTATTGTAAGGAATTTCCTTCTTGCACGTACTACAGGGTCGCCAAAATGAACTCACCGAATTATCCTATCACTATCATGATCTCCGAACCTAAGCGAAAAGCACTTGAGGCTCGCCTCGCAAGCCTCGGCGTATTTGAAAGGGATTTGGCCGAGCATTTTATTCGCAGCGGCGGAGCAGGTGGCCAAAACGTCAACAAAGTGAATACGTGCGTCTATCTCAAACATCTGCCGAGTGGTGTCGAAGTCAAATGCCAAAAAACAAGATCACAGATTGATAATCGCTATTTTGCAAGACAGATTCTGGCGGACAAAATTGAATCTAGCCTGCGTGGAAAGCAAAGTGCAGAGGCTCGAGAACGCCACAAAATCAAAAAGCAAAAGCGAAAGCGCTCCAAACGAGCCAAAGAAAAAATCCTCAAAGAAAAATCTCACCGCGCGGATATCAAAAATTGGCGGCAGAAGCCTAGTCTGGACTAGACCAACCCGAAAAATCGCTCGGCTGTATCTGCGGCCAAAATCCATGCATCCAAGTCAGCTCAGCAAGCTCCGCTTGACCCCACTCAGAAGGATGAAAGCAGTCGATGCTCAATGCTTTTTTAATATTTGTGGGCAACCGATAGTCCTGAATATAAAGCAGTGCGCTCTCAGGGTATTCCATGCTTAAGCGAGTAACCAAATCAGACAGTCCCAGGCGGTACTGCTGAAGAATTCTTTTTGTCGCCTCATACTCCACAGGGTTTGACGGATTGAAGATGGATTTGTTTCCATAGACTTTTTTTCGCATCGAGCCGCACTTGAGTTCGTCATACCAATACTTGTAGGCCACAAAATCCTGAGATCTCTCAAAGACCGTATGAACATCGGGCAAGCCCACAAATAGAATCGCACGCAGAGAATTGCGATGAAGAAGCTTGCGAATAGCGTTTTCGATATTCTCCAGATAACGCTCTGCGGGAACAATCTGACTCGCATTCTCTGCAGCCAAATCATTGGCTCCCATCATAAAGAGTACATAATCAAAATTGAGCCCCTCCGTCTCCTCCGTCTGGAAGAGAGCCTCGAGCTCCCCTTGAAGTTCTTCGGTCTCTGATCCCGAAATCGCAAAGTTATAGGCGCGTATATCAGGTCTCAAGGCCTTCAATCGCTCATAATGCGAAAGCACCAGATCATCTGATCGATGCCCGGTCGCCCATGACATTTCCTTGCGAGCAAAGTACTTTCGATAGCCCAGCATTCTTCGGGCAGGATCCTTGTCTGAAGTAATCCAAAGCAAAGTGGCGAGTTGTGATGCTGAGGGTCGCTTTTCGAGACTGAACTCCGCAAACATCCCTTCACTCATCGAGTCTCCCAAAACGGCCATCGCCTGAGGAAGCGGTGGAAAGAAAGTTTCTTCCGCCTCCGTGCGCGCCACACCAATCAACAAAGTGACGAGACAAATCAAACGAAGAAAGTAGTGCATATCCCCCGTACTCCTTGTCTTTTATTGTACGGGTCTTGAATTGAGGATGCACGCCGCGACTTGTCAGCGCAGAGAATAAACTCTCTTAAAAATCACCTACTGGGGGCTTGGATGGCTCAGAGATCCTCTACAGCTTTAATGAATAAAAAAAATTCAGGGAGGCCGGGGAGCCTCCCTGAATTGGCTGATCCATCAGAGGATTGAATATGGATGAGAAAAATTAATTGGTCGCTGTCGACGCTGAGCCGGTGCCAGGATTATTGCCTGCGGCCGCGGACGAGGAACCTGTTCCAAAAGCAGCCAGCGAAGTGCTGAGCAATCCATGCTCCTGCTTAATCGCTGTTTCCAGAGTGCCTTCAGGCAAGCTCTTCAAGAATTCACGCTCTTTCTGAAACAAAATCTGGGTCAGTGTGAAGCGTGTGATATCTTGCTTTGTGCGATTATCCACAACGATCACGCTGTCTCCAGCTTTGATCATTTCTACAATGTCCTTATATGAAATATAAGAAGCGGAATCCGTGTTGTAGAGTTTTCGGTTGGGGTACTTTTTGATAACGATTTTCTTTCCCATGGCTGCTCTCCCTTAATCCTTTTGTCTTGTCTGTGTTTTTTTAGTTTTCAAAACTTAAATTTTTATAAGCTTCGTGAACGTCGTACGATTGGAGTGAATTGCAACACGCATGCCAGCACGCAGTGCGTGAGAGTCAGAGCTCCAAATTTTTGTTAAGCGTATGGAATCATTCATTTGACATTCAGCACTGCTGCTCTGCTCATCCACCTATTTGTGAAAAGTCATGCACGATTGCCGTCAAGGAACATGCGCAGCGTTGAAACTTTGACACTCCGCCGCGGACGCTCCCCGCTCAAGCTCCGCTCCAAAATATAAATGATTCCGAGCCCCTAGGGCATCGCCGAAGACGCAGCCCTGCGTCATGCCTCCAACCGTCTAAAATCAGCCAGGGTGTCAAAATTTTAGGCCTCTAAGCCGTCAGAAACTTGACGCATTTTGCCCACTAAACCTTTCAGACCTTGGCTCTCTAAACTAAATAAAATGCATTTATAGACCGGCGAGACCCTTGCAATCTCAGATCCACAGCTGTGAATACTCTCTCGGCCCATCTTTTGGTCAGTCGTCTCGCCGTCATTTTGATGACATTTTACTGCTCTACGACCTCACTTTGGGCTGACACCTGCTTTCTACCGAATGTGGGCAGCTTGATGAGAGTTACCAAATCTGACACCTCAAGGATGTTTGAGGCCGCCGCGAACCGCGCGATCACCGCTCAACCCACCCCTCCCTCTTGGACAGGTCTCGATATCAACTATTCGGAGCTCGATCGACTCGGCAAAATCACGGATGTTCAAACTCTTATCTCCGAAATTGAAAACTTAAAGGACGAGCGAGGCGAGCCCTTTTTAGACATCGCCATCTCTCAGACCAGCCCCGAGGATCGTCAAGCGCTCAACCTCTCCATTACCACTCATGCGATCGGTTCACAGACGAGTCCATCCACCCTCAATGCGCAACAAGCTCAGGCAATTTTGAAACCACTGCAGGCGCAACTCAAACGCCCTCCTCTCACTCTAAAATTTTTGGAATCGAGTGCTGCCGCATTTAAACGAGTCTCCGCTCGAGGTCAGATGATTCCGCCGCAGACAGATCCCTACAAGACCGGAATGAAGAGCTCTCGAAGAACAATCTTGCTCAAAGACTTTGCCGATCGAGAAACCATTTTGCATGAGTATATTCACGCTCTTTATGATCGAGAGCGTGAGCGCCTTGGGTTGGCAAAGCCGTTTCCTGATCTCGAGCAAAAGATGCACCGCGCTCAAGCGCAGCTCGAACGGATGAGCGCTGATGATTCTCGAGCTCCCGAAGCCTACGTCAGTTATTGGCAGGCACGCACAGAGTTTCTCTTGGCAACTTCTGGTGAAGAACTCGAAGTCCATGGAACGATTGTCGATCGACGCCAGAAGTTTGGCCTCTCAGACTCAAGTCCTGCAGTCGCAAACGCATTGCAAAACTATGAAAGCGAGATGACTCGAATTCGGGATGGTCTTGCAGAAGCCTCCAAAGCGATTGAAGGCATGAGTGGATCAGAGGCCCTTCAGAATCAGATTCAGGATGGACTCATTAAGCTCGCTGCTTCTGAACAGTGGCATCTGGATCGCGCACGTTCCCTCCAAAAATCCACAGCTGTCTCCATGCGCTAATGAGACCGCCGTCTTTTCCACATGGGGACGAGACGTTGAAAATCAGCGATGATAGCAATTCTGGGCCAAAGGGCTGTTTTTAAAAATCCTCGATAATCCTTGAGTGGAACCGAATAATCTCGCCACAAAAAGAGAGAAATCAAAAAGAATATCAAGGCCACGATCAGCCTCCATTCTCCAGAGATCCAAAACAATTCGATGTAACTCACTCCCGAATCCAAAAGTCGCGCTCCCACGTAGCTCCCTGCAATAACGGCAAGCCCTGAAAGCGACATATGGATCCCCAGAATCTGCCGCGCCATTCCCGGAAAGTTCGCCTGAAAAATGAGGATGCACGCTAAATCAAAAACGGCCCATGTAAATCCCGACAAGAACTGTAAAAACGAAATACTCACGAGGTCCCTCACAAAGGACCATGCCAGACAGTTGAGGGCCGCCAAAATCATCATGATCTGAAATCCCATAATGGGACGAAAGTTTCGCATCGCCTCTGCAAAGGAAGTCACCATCAAAACAATTCCGAAGTAGGCGGCTCCGTTGGCGATCGCGATATCAAAGATACTTAAGTCGAGAGTCTTGACCATATAGGGCAAAACAAAAGGAGATGATAGGTTCACCACAAACTTAAAGATCGCCGCCGCTCCCATAAAGATCAAAATGGATCTCCACGACCAAACTCGAGGCTTCTCAAAAAGCGAGCGACTCTCTTCCCACTTCGAGCGAGGAGTCGGTTGAATCGCCAACAAAATCACGGAGGCCACTCGCGCCAAGAATGCCAATCCAAAGACGTACAAAAAAATATGAAGCGAATTCTGTCGTGCAATCCATAGACTCGTTCCCATAAAAGCGACGAGAGTCACGATCGCAAGAGTCGAAGTCCGACGAGAGTAAAACCGACCAAACCTCTCCTGCGGAAGCCACGCACTCATCCAATCTATCCAAAGTGGCGTGGCCCCAAGTCCTCCCATCCAATAGAGACAAAGTCCCCAAAAGACCCATCCCACATAGCCTTCCGACTTAACCGCCCACACGAGGCAACCGAGACCCACCACCTGAATGCTCGCTGTGATGATGATTCCCAATTTTAACTGAGAAAACCGCCTAAAAATCCACGGGCTCAACCAATTTGATAGAGCCCCCAAAAACATCGGAACAGTCGTCAACAAAGCGACTTCATGCGGCGAAAGACCGCGCTTCACCGCGTAAAATAATCCGTAGTTCTCCGCAATACCTGTCATGAGCGCCCAAAATGCGCCTTCCCAATAACAGTAGCGCAGCACACGACGGCGAAGACTTTCGGTTTTAGATCCTACATTCGATGAGGACATTCGATTCCCAACAACGCCAAACCCTTTTGAAGAGTCTGTCGAGTCATCTGCACCAACTGCAGACGCCCTTCACGCAACTGCTCTTCACCCTTCAGAATCGGCACGCTCATATAGAATCGATTAAAGACTGCGGCCAAGTCGAGCAGTTCATGGGAAATTGTCGAAGGTTCAAAATCATTTGCTGCGGATTCGACCACCGCCGAAAAAGACAACAAGTGTCGAGCCAGATCTCGTTCGGAATCTGTCGACAAAGCAGGAATGGCCTGAGGATTGACCTTGAGCCCTTGGGATTCGGCTTTCTCCAACAAAGCGCCCAATCGAACCACCGTGTACTGCAAGTACGGACCCGAATCCCCTTCGAAGTTAAGAATAGTTTTCCAATCAAAGAGAATATCTTTGGTCCGTTTGGCGTGCAGATCAAAAAAGATCACCGCTCCTGTGCCCACTTTCTCCGCGACATCGAGTTTTTCATTGTCATCGAGGCGACGATCCGTCTCTCGCTTCTCTTTATCTTTCTCGTTGATGACTTCGAGCGCCTGCTTTTCGGCCTGCTTGAGAACATCTTCGAGCAAAATGATATTGCCCTTTCGAGTCGACATTTTGCCTTCAGGAAATTTAATAAGACCAAAACTCACATGCGAACACTTATCCTTGGCCCACTCAAACCCCAGGAGTTCAAGAACTTTAAAAACTTGTCGAAAGTGCAAAGTCTGTTCGCCGCCGACCACATAGACGAGCCGTGAGGGCTGAAAGGTCTTCCATCGATACTCTGCCGTTGTAATATCTCGAGTCGCATAGAGCGTAGATCCATCTGACTTTTTAATGAGACACGGAGGCATTCCGTAACTTTCGAGATCTACAATCTGAGCTCCATCGGATTCCTTCAGGAGACCCGATTTTTCGATCTTCTCCACAATCTTTGGCATGAGATTGTTATAAAAAGATTCTCCCGTCACATAATCAAAATCGACATGGAGTTTGTCATAAATTCTTTTGAACTCATGATAACTCACATCCCTAAACCAATTCCAAAGTTCCACCGCTTCGGGGTGCCCCTGCTCAAGCTTTACAAACCAATCACGAGCTTCGTCCATGAGGGCGGGATCGTCTTTTTCTTTTTCATGAAACTCGACGTAGAGTTTGTAGAGATTGTTAATCGGATCTCCACGCACGAATTCTGCAGAACCAAATTTTTTGTAGGCAGTGATCATCTTGCCAAACTGCGTGCCCCAATCCCCCAAATGATTGACTCGCACAACCTCACCACCCAAAGCGGTGAGAATTCGGCAAATCGCTCCTCCGATATTTGTGGAGCGCAAATGCCCGATGCCAAAGGGCTTCGCAATATTGGGAGACGAATAATCCACCACAAACTTTTGGCCTTTGAGTGCTTGCTGCCCTCGAATCAAAGGATCCGAACTTTGTTCAAACAAACTCTGACCCAAGGTCTCTGCTTTAAAACGAATATTGATAAACGCTTTTAACACGCTGACTTGTTCGATCCCCAACTCTGCGGCTTTGCCCCGAATCTGAGTTGCAATCTCTTCGGCAATTTGAGGAGGCGCTTTCTTACGCAACTTAGACAGTGCAAAACAAGGAATGGCCACTTCAAACTCCGCCATTCCTGCGGCTTGAGGAGGCTGTTCGATCACAAGACCGCCCTTCCAATCCTGATTCTGGTCAAGCAGAAAGTCGTTGAGCTTTTTGATAAAGGAAAGGCGGCGATCGATCATTATTTATATAGTTCAAGTCAAAAAAGACTTTTCATTCAAGTTCGATCGCCATTAACTTTTCAAAACCTATGAAATCCACCCCAGATTCAAGCCCAAAATTCCTGAAATCTGATCAAATCGTGGCTATTGAGGGCCCTTTGGGGGTGGGAAAGACCTCTCTTGTTCGACTATTGAGCGCGAAATGGTCGGCGCCCTCCCATTTTGAAGTTTTTGAGGAGAATCCATTTTTGACGGGAGGCTTTTATGAGAATCAGAAGAGCCTCGCCTTTAATACCGAAATCTTTTTTCTTCTCTCCCGCTTTCGCCAGCAACGCGGCCTCATCGATCAAAAGGGAATCCAAATTTGCGACTATATATTCCCGAAGAGCGCTCTTTTTGCCCAAATGAATTTGGAGGCGGCGGATTTTGAGATTTTTTCCAAGGTCTATGAGCAACTCATGCCTCAGCTCAAAAAGCCAAGCCTCGTCGTTTATCTCCATGCGGACATAGAGACCCTTTTGAGACGGATTTATTTTAGAGATCGAAAGTTTGAGCGGGCCATTTCTTCACGTTATGTCGAATCCCTTGTCCAAAGTTATCACCGCTTTTTCGCAAATTATACCGAAGTTCCCATGATCTCTGTGGACACGACCACACTTGATTTTGTGACGAGTCAGAATGATTTTCGAAAGATCTCCGCTCTCATCGAAGAGCGCTTGAGCGGACAGGTTCAACTTTCATTGATTGGAGACTCTCGTGAGCGACTCCGAGAAGCCCATGCTTAGTGCTGAGAAGAATCCAACTCAAACGCCGCTCTATGTCGCCGTCGCAGGCAATATAGGAAGCGGAAAATCCACTCTCACCGCTCTTCTTTCTCAAAAGTTTGGATGGAAGCCTGCTTTTGAAATCGTCGACACCAATCCGTATCTGGTCGATTTTTACAAAAACATGGATCGCTGGAGCTTTGCTCTTCAGATGTTTTTTCTGACGAGTCGATTTAAACATCAGCGGCAGATTCTCCAAAGCCAAGAGCCCGTCATCCAAGATCGAACCATTTTTGAAGATTCCGAAATCTTTGCTCGTAATCTGTACCTTCAGCAAAAAATGGAAGAGCGAGATTATCGCACGTATGTTCAGCATTATGATTTGCTCCTCGAGTACCTTCGCCCCCCTGATTTGCTGATCTATCTGAAGGCAGATTTGCCCACTCTCAAAAGTCGCATTCAAAAGCGAGGCCGAGAATACGAAAGATCCATTGCCGACGAGTATTTGGAGTCCCTCAATATGCGATACGAAGAGTGGATCATGGCCTACCGGCGATCTCCCGTTGTAGTGGTGGATACAAAAAAGCTAGATCTCCTCACCGTGCCCAAACACCTCGAACAAGTTGCCTCCATTGTGGCATGGGAGATTCAATGCCTTAAAAACAAAGCCCAGCAGTCCCTCCCGCTGGCTCTCGCGACGCCGTCGCCAAGATCCGAACTCACTCATTGACCTTAAAAGGCCTTTGGGCTTCGATTCTGAAATGTCTCATGTTTTGACCAATCAAGATCAAAGTCAGGCCCTCAAATCCACACTTGCTTGGGTTCTTCCCGTACTTGCCTTTACGGCGCTGACGGCAGCGAGTGCTCATTTTAGATTTTATATTCCCGGAACTCCCGTTCCGATTACACTTCAGTCTTTTGTGGTGATTTTGTCTGGAGCCACCTTAGGGGCTTGGCGAGGATTTTGGTCACAAGCTCTCGTCGTTGTCCTGGCCGCTCTTGGATATCAGGTTTATTCGACGTCTTCGGTGGGCTTTGAAGTCCTTCTGAGCTCTACCGGCGGCTATATTTTGGGATTTATGCTCGCGTCTTACGTCGCAGGGCTCATGCGCGATCGCCAAATTTTTAAAGGATTTGTTCCGACCTATCTTTATTTGTTTTTCGCTTCGGCCTTTGTCTTTTTGCCAGGAGTTTTGTGGTTGAAGACCCTCTTAGGCCTCGACTGGACTCAAGCCATCGCTCAAGGGCTCACGCCTTTTATCATCGGCGATATCGTCAAGACTTTGGGTGCCACGGCCTGTGTTTGGTCTGTTCAAAAATTCCGAGCTTAAGCCGCTAAGAATTCCTGCTGATACTTTGTCGGTCCCATGAGATGGTGCCGAATCTTTCCCACCATAAAATTTGCGGGATGAGATCGTTTTAGAAACGTAAAGACAGGTTTGCGGCGAACTCCGAGCCATTCCAAAATTCGCTGAGCTTCGGATTCCATGGCGTCAGCACGTGCGAGCTTTCGCATGACTCTCAATCCCACTGCTCGATCTCCGACGGCGAGATGCGCGCGCGCGTAATTGAGAAGAACATAAGGTCGTTGAGGATTCTCCGTGGCCAATCTGGTCACGAGTTCTAGTCCCTCATCCTTTCGGCCTTGCATTTGAGTCATCAACCAAGCGTAGCCCGCCAAAAACTCTGGCTCGCTCTCCGGCGCTTTTTTGTTAAAGAGCGCTCGCGCAAAAACTGAAATCTCTTCTTCGGCAGTTCCGGGCATATAAGATCTTTCGATCGCTGATTCAACAGCCACAGCAAATTCTTCGCAGTTTCGATATCGATTCTGCGGCTTAACACTGAGCGCTTTTCGAATCACGGCATCGAGCTCTGCTGGCAAGTCACTGCGAATGTCCGTCAATGGCGTGTACTCTCCGGCCCGGATCGCATCGAGGACCTCTGCATCACTCTCCCTGAGATAGAGAGGACGGCCCGCCAACAACTCCCACAAAACAATCGCCGATGTAAAAATATCGGCACGATAGTCCGCATCATCGCCGCGAATTTGTTCTGGAGCGATATAACACATTTTTCCGCGCAGCTCTCCTTGCGGCGTCATATTGTGGATGTCTTTATGAATCGCCTTACTGATTCCAAAGTCCAAGATTTTGACTTCGCCGGCATAGGTCACAAAAATATTTGAAGGATTGAGATCTCGATGAACAATACCGAGAGGGAGCCCCTTCCAATCTCTCTTTTTGTGGGCGTAATCGAGCCCACGCAAAACACGAGTCATAATCGCACTGGCAATGATCGCTGGCATCACGAGCTTTCGCCCGTAGAGAACTTTTAAAATTTCCTTAACGTTTACTCCGTCCAAGAATTCAAGCGCCATGACAAGCTGATTGCCCACACTTTCAAACTTATAGGCTTTGACGATATGAGGGTGATCGAGTTGGCAGGTGATTTCGGCTTCACGCAAAAAGAGTTCACGAAAACGCTGATCCGCCTGATGCTCTTCAAGAATTGTCTTCAGAACGATGGGCCGACCCGAATCATCGACGGTCTTAATGATCTGACCCATTCCTCCACGGGCGAGTGTCGACTCGATATTAAATCGCCCAAGCTTCCGATATTCCAAGGCACGCCTCCCCGAACAACTCTCACCGAAAATCCGAACTCTATTAGTATAGCACGGGCTATGGGGCGACGCTTATACGTTAACCTCACGAAATTGCTGGGTTTTCCGTTCAAAGCCTCCCCCTGCAAAATTCATTTCGAGGTGACAAACCCCAGAAAGACCTTATGATTTCGCTAAAGGAGTTTAGCGCAGTGAAAATTGCAAAACGTGTCGTCTTGTTTGTCGCTGTAAATATTTTGGTCATGGTGACGATTTCGATCGTCATGAGTTTGCTGGGTGTTCAGCCCTACCTTCAAGCAAACGGGATCAATTACGAAAGTCTCGCCGTATTTTGTTTGATCTGGGGATTTGGCGGAGCTTTTATTTCTCTCGCCCTTTCACGAGTCATGGCCAAATTTGGAATGGGAGTTCAAGTCATCGACCCCATGAACGCTCATGGCGAATCTCAATGGTTGGTCGAAACCGTTCATCGACTTTCTCATCAAGCAGGACTTCCGGCGATGCCAGAAGTCGGGATTTACAATAGCCCTGAAGTAAATGCTTTTGCCACAGGGCCCACAAAATCTCGGGCCCTTGTCGCGGTCTCCTCTGGCTTACTCCAAAACATGAATCGCCAAGAAGCCGAGGGCGTCTTGGCTCATGAAGTCGCTCACATCGCCAATGGCGATATGGTCACGATGACTCTCATCCAAGGAGTGGTGAATGCTTTTGTGATGTTCTTTGCGCGTGTCATTGCCTTTGCATTGAGTCAGTTTGTGAAAGAAGAAGGGCCGCGGCATTTGGTACGAATGGTCGCCACGATTGCTCTAGAAATTGGCTTGAGCTTTTTGGGAATGATCATTGTCGCGTATTTTTCGAGACAACGAGAGTTTAGAGCTGATGCCGGTGGAGCCCAACTCGGTGGACGAGAAAACATGATTGGCGCGCTCAAAAGCTTGCAGCGCGTGTACGAACCTTCACTCGCTGCAGCGGCCCACGCGGGAACAGACAAGCCTTCTTTTGACACGCTCAAGATTTCGAGCAAATCCAAAGGGCTTTTGGCGTTCTTCATGACTCATCCGCCTCTTGAAGTGAGGATTAAGCGTCTCGAAGGTATCGCGTAACTGTCGCGGTACTGGCGCGTTGAGTTTACTTTTCGGTGCTTTTGCGAGGCTTTTTCTGGCGACGGCGTCGACGAGCCTTTTCTTCGATGCCTCGCTGGGCATCGATTTTGAGATTATCGAGATAATCGATGATCCCGTCATGAAGACTGTCTTGTGAATCCAAAATCTCATCGACCAACTGAATGGTTTCTCTGAACTTTCCAAGAGAAAGTAAGACACCCGAAAGCTCAACACCTGCACCAATATTGGTCTGGTCGAGCTTCCAGGCCTTTCGCAATTGCTTCTCGCCTTCAAACAAATTGCCCGTAAACACATAAGTTCGACCGAGTTCTTCGAGATAAATTGAGTTTTTGGGCTCTAACTTAACCCCTCTCTGAAACTCCTCAATCGCGCGGCGCCAGTTTTCTTGAGTTTGATAAACCATGCCGAGCAAATAGTAGTAGTGGGCAAAGTCCGCATCGAGTGCAATGGCTCGATTGAGATAATCCGTCGCTTTTGCATAGTCCTCATTAAAGAGGTGAATATCCCCGAGATACGCATAGCAATCCGCTTTCATCGAAGTCTCGAGAAACTTTCCGTGCTGTTTGATCAGGCGTTCAAAATACTTGAGCGCTTTATCAAAATTACCGCGCTCATAAAAATTTTCTGCGGCCTGAAACAGCCAAGTATAATAACGACTTCGATCAACGCGCTTCATGCTTTAAATAATCCCAAATAAATTCTGCCAATCCCTCTGGTCCCTTTGCTTGCCGATCCGACACTTCCAAAATATGCGGATCCGCATGACTCATGGCGACACCAAAATCAGCTTCGCGAATGAGCTCTAGATCATTTCCATCATCTCCCACTCCAAACACTCTCTCAAGCCCCAAGTCCTGTTTTACGTACTGAACCGCGGTCCACTTGGAAAAGTTCTTGTCGAATATCTCAAGAGCCGATATCGGCGCATAACCGACATTCTTGACGAGGACGGCCTGAAGATTAGCGGGCAAAGTGCTCGTCAGCTCCTTTCGCAGTGCTTCGAGAGACTTAAAGTCCCCCACTGTAGCGATCTCCAAAAACGGATGCACCTCCGCTTGAGCGAGATCATCAAAACAATTGAGGAGGCGATTTTCTTGATTGGGTCGACGATGCAAATACTGAAGATTCTCGTGATCCTGAAGGGCCTGAGCTCGATACATAAAATCGACTCCATAATCCCATCCATCACTCACCAAAAATGCCGGAAATCCATGAGCCTCAATCTGATGAGCCACCTGAATCACTTGTTGCAAGGGAAGCTGCGAGGTCACGACGGTTTTTTCGCGCTGATCCTTGATCACTAAACCATTGTGAACAATTCGATAAGGCATCGATGGAAGACTTTGGAGATCGACTCGTGCGGCCTTGTAACGCCTCCCGGTAGCGACCACAATGGTAGCGGCAGAACTCAAAGCGACGAGAGCCTCTTTGAGGAAGTCGGGCACACCCCGTTTTCCATCCTCCAGAGAATGCACCAGAGTTCCGTCTAGATCGAAAGCAAATAGATCACGCGACTTTTTTTCCACCGAGATAAACCGACCTTATACGGGGTGATCCGTAAGAGTAATAGATTTCTTCAAACTGAGATCCATCGACTTCGATAAAATCTGCTCGATATCCCTTTTGCAAACACCCGCGATCCTTGAGCCCTAAAGCCAGCGCGGCATGATGGGTTTGACCCGTCAGAACCGTTTGAAGATCGAGCCCCTGATGTATCGCCGCCAAAGTCCCGGCAAGAGGAAGATTAAGAGAAGGATTGGTCCCCGGATTAAAATCAGAGGCGATCGCGATTCGCAGTCCCATCGCCTTCATCGCTTTGGCATTGGCAAACTTTTTGGCTCCCAAAAAAAACGACGTCCCCGGCAAAATGACCGGAATCACATGAGCGCGTTTGAGGAGTTTGAGATCTTCAGCATTGGTCACCATGAGATGATCCGCACTCACAGCGTGTGTTTCCACCGCCGCCTTGACGCCACCCGTGCGCCCAAATTCATGAGCATGGACCTTGGGCTTGAGACCGTACTTAGTTCCTGCGCGCAAAAGGCGGATGGATTCTTTTGCCGAAAAATAACCTTTCTCACAAAAGACATCCTGAAAATTCGCCAAGCCCTTGATTCTGGGCAAAACCTCGTCCATCAAATGGTTCACATAGTCGTGTTCATTTTTGAATTCTTGGGGAATGGCGTGCGCACCCATGAATGTCGCCATCAGAGTTTGAGGACAGATTTTTTTTAGATCTTTGATGAGTTTGAGGATTTTGAGTTCAGAATCCAAATCCAATCCATAACCAGATTTGATTTCGACAGTTCCGACACCAAAGTTGAGCATGGTCTTAAGACGTTTGAGCGCCAGATCTTTGAGTGTGGCTGGCGAGGCCTTGCGAGTTTGAGAAACTGTTTTGGCAATTCCACCGCCCTCGCCCGCAATTTGCTGATAAGACTTTCCAGCCAATCGCTCGCCCCATTCTTGGGATCGATCTCCCGCAAAAATGAGGTGTGTATGACAATCGATGAGCGCGGGCGTGATCGCTTTGAGTCGAATGGACTGAGATGAAAGTCGCGAAACATCCGAGCGCACTCCACGAGCCACACTGACAATTCGATCGCCCGAAACACGCATGACCCCCGGCGAAAGGCGCAAAAAGCCACCCCCCGCTTGGGGACTTGCAATCTCATCTGCAAAAATCTGAAATTGAGCCACTTCTACTTGAGCAGGATAGAAAAGAGTTTTTTGCCTTCTCCGTCCACTCGCACGAATTCTACCCCATAGCCGGGCCTAAACATCTTGGCCTCGACAGAAGATTCACGAGTCATTCGAGCGACTCGACCTTCGGCATTAAAAATAGTGGGGTTTGCAGCGAATTTGATTTGCATCGCCACCGTGGCTCCCACCGCTAATGGGACTTGTTTTGGATTTGCCACCAAAAAAATTCCGCCCGGTGAAATATCCCGATTTCGGCATCCATAAACCTTGCCATCAGGACTTTTAAATTTAACCAATGCGTCGATTTTACGGCGCTGAAATTTTCGCTTCCATGGACCCAAATGGTCCTGAGCTTCACTCATCTACCCTCCTCCCAATCTCCAAGAGCATGTTTGACTCAAAATGAGCACAACACAGCCCTGCAAAGCCGCACAAGGCCTCGCATCCAAATTAAAAAACCCTAAAACAATACCCTTTGTGAGACCCCTTATCTTTAAGTCTCTGAATTTCGCCTTTGCATTTCGCTTAAGCGCATCCCTCAGAGTTCGCTTCACTTCGATGGTGAGCCATAAAAACCGTGATATCTGGTTAGCAATCTTTCGGGCGCTCGTCAATTTTTCAGATATCCCAATGAGCTTTCTTGCGCAGAAAAAAATCAAGGCTCATCAGAAAAAGACTTGAAATCAAAAATATCCACGCCATTCCTGTGTTCTCTCGCGTCCAAGGGCTTTGCTCTGATGCCAAAATTTGCCGTCCCGAGAGAGTCAACTCAAAAAGTTTCCGCCTTTCGTCATAGCTCAAAAATTTGCCGCGCGAATTCTCCGCGATTTTCTCTAAGACATCATCCCGAGCTGTCAGATATCGCCATTCCCCGAGCCAAGGCTTTTCCTCTGTTTCAAAAACAACAGGATCCGGAACACTATTTGCGCTCACCAAATACCAACCCGCCTGAGGAACCTCGGGATGAATCTCCGTCACAGAGTTCCATGTTTGATTTTTGGATTCTTGATTCAGGTTTTGAACACTCCAATCTGTGGGGCGATTTTCCGAACTCCGGACATCGGCTTTTTTGCCCACATTCCACTTTCCCGAAACAATCTTGGAAGGATCCATCTCGGGATCAAATGTGAGATATTGCAAAAGGCGTCGGGCCAGGCGGCTAAAGGCGGTCACATCATCGCTTGGCATCATCTGAAGTTCCCAAGATTCGTCCGTATTCAAAACCACTGTCCGACCTTTGCCCACAGACCGAAGACTCAAAAATGGAATTCCTGATTGATAGGTCATGAGGGCGGTTGCTTCGGGCTGCTGTGAAACTCGATGTCGCCCCGAAAACTTAATTTTTCGAATCAAGTTCTCTAGGCCACGACTCACTGGATGCTCTGTAAATCGAGAAACACTATCGGGTTGAGCCTCAAAATCTCCTAGGCCTTCATAGCGGATCGGAAAGAGGGCCTCTAACGGTGAACCTCGATAGCGATGCAGCGACTGGTCTCCTCCGAGCATCAGCAATGCACCCCCATTCCGTACAAAAGCCGCCAAATTTGAGAGATAAAAGGGCTGAAAGTAGAGATTGAAGTCAAAGTTTTGGAGAATCACGAGATCGACTTTTTCGAGTTCGGTTGAAAACAATTCATCATACGGAAATGGAATGAGGCTGAGCTCGGTGTTTCGCGCGAGCGGATCATCTTGAATGGAGCGTAGAATGTAAAAACTCACGAGGTCCACGTCGGGCTGACGCGTCAAAAAGTATCGCCAGGCCTTCAAGTCTGGAGTGGGCCGTCCGCCAATATGGAGAATTCTCATTTTATCTCGCACCGTGCGAATGGTCAGGGCACTTCGATTGTTGATCTCGCTGAGCTCATTGGACTGCAGTTCCACTTCCAAAAAGAGGGTCTGTTCTCCCATTTTTTCTGGGAAGACAGAGAGTTCAAAATTGGTCACCGCAGATTCTAAAGTCACTCGTTTTTCATCCACGGTTTCTGAATTGACGTTTTTTAAACTCACGCGAACTTCTTGCCCCTCAAAGCCCTTGTGTCCGAGCGAAAGATTGAGGCGGATTCTATTTTTGAGAAACGCTGTAAAGACGGGCTGATGAGGCTCAATCCAAACATCTCTCTCCTGGGATTTGCCCAATTGGACGGTATACACGGGTCGCTCAAAAACACTTCGGTCCTGAAAATTCCCGTCAGACAAAATGACAACAGCACCTTCTGCTCCTCGAGCGGATTCCTGAATAGGCGCCAAATATGTTTGAAACGATCCCCAGCGCACTTTGTCCGGCACTTCGTCGCGCACAGATTCTCCAAAGCTAAAAATCCGAAGAGGGATTTTTTCTTTCTGAGACCACGCCTCCATCTCTCTCAAAAAATCCTCTGCTCGCCGACGTCGCTCATCAATGAGAGAAACAGAATCCGATCGATCTACAAACACACTGACAGAGAGAGGCTCGGACACCTCTTCGGACTTTTGAATTTGAACATCCATGAGCAGATAGCCCAGTGACGCAATCCATAAGAACCTTAATAAAGTCGAAATCGAAAATTTGCGACGAGACCAAACTTCGATGCCGACAAAAGTGAGGGCTATAATCAAGACGAGAATCATCGGACTCTCCTCTTCAGAATATGGGGGAGATGAATCGCATCGTCTTTATAGTCAATCGTCACCCCATACATAAACAGATTAAGGATCATTCGCTGAGCCAAGGTTCGCTGGGAAATTCCATAAGGCGTGACAGAAAACGCATAATCCCCACGGGAATTTCTGAGATTTGCTCCCAGGAGATCATTAAACGAATAAACGGCGATCCAGCGCCGATCAAAGGCCATCCCCTCGAGATGAGGGCGTGCGAGCTTTCGTCCGGAGACCTCGTTTAACAAATAGTAAGTCCGAAACAAAACATCTTCCTTGGAGATCGAAGACAACGATCGTCCCGGAAATATTTTTTCGATCTCCTCACTCACCGATTGATAGAATCTCGTTTTGTCGGTCGCTAAGGGATCGTCAAAAACAAGAAGGCCACCGCGCTCACAGTAGTCTCTAATTTTCTCTCGGTCGCCCTGCGAAAACGGTCCCCAAGGTCCGTTGAGTGAAATCCAAATCACTGGATACTTCCAAAGCTCGGTCACACTGGCCATCTCAGGCGTTGCAAAATCTAAATTAGATAGTCGCCCGGCTTCTTGCGACATCTGTTGAAGTGCGGCAATTCGCTCTTTGTCTGATCCCGGCCAATAGCCGATGGGAATCCCACGAACGCTCGCGGCTTGAACACTATTCAATGATGCTGTCGCAAAAGTCAGAAGCATCAAAATCATCCGCATCAAATATCTTCTGCCCATCACTGGAGAACCGAGCAAACAAAGCAGCAGCTCAATCAGCGCACTCCACATCAAAGCCTTAAGGATCAAATCTCTAAAGCTCACCTTCTCTTCAATTTTTGTCGCCTCAGTCGCTCCAAAACTGCCTTCCAAATAACCCGTAGGCAAAGCGACAGGATTGACGATCTCGGACTGACTGCCCGACTCATAAATTCCCGGCCAAGCTTTGCGACGAATGACAGATTCGACGGGAGTCAGCATTCCCGGCATTAACCACTGAGCTTTCCAATCTTCAAGAGTCTGCTCTGCTTCGATCCCCCACAGAAAGTCTTCGAGATGCGTATAAAGAAACGGAATAAATGCAGGCTCTAAAGTAATATCCGTCGTGAGATCTTCGAGATCAAACGGAAAAATCCAAGTTCTCGTCTGACGCTGTCGATCTCTCAAGAGAGAAGGAGCTCCGTCTTCAAAAAAGGAAATCCCCTCAAATCGATCCGGTTCCAAAAGCACGTAGCGCTTGATCAAAATTCGGCCTTGGTCTGTGGCAAGCTGAAACGATCGCAACACATCCGAAGAGCCTCCCATCGAGGAAAGAATTTTCTTATCTCTATAAGGATAGGTGGATGTGCCCGAAGGATCCAAAAAAAACAAAGTTGGAGGCAGGCTCTCACTATTCAATTGGTTACTGCCGTAAACGATAAGCGCATTGCCTTGAGGCGTACCTCCAATTTGCTTGGTCACTTGCATGCGAGGATGATTTTTGAGCGCTGAGTACAAACTCAAAAATCCCGGACTCTCTTTGGCAGCCCAGAGACTCACCGCTCTAGTGCTCTGTTCCTGAAGAGCAAAAATCCGATTAGAGCTCCACAGATCCCCCTTTTCGTCCGTCGGCTGAAGCCACACAAAAGAGCTCTTGGTGGCTGCCAAATCCAATCCTCCTTCGAGAACACCGAGAGGCTCCACTCGCCCATCGGAGAGCAAACTCGCGCGCATCTGAACGGGGCTTTGAACGCTGATGCGAAGAGCTTGATTGAGAGCTTCTTGGCTGAGTTCAATCTTAGGCTCTTCTCCGAGCGGCGCTGAGGGCAGTCTCTCTGTGACAATTTCTAAATCTTTAAGGATCTGCGTATCCAAAGTATTCGGAAGCGGTGAGATCAACACTCGCAAAATCTTTCGCTTTGAAAATATAGTGCGTGATTTAGCGACGCATGAGCTCACCGATTGAGACGATAAGGGAGCATTAGCAAAAGGAATCGGCGACTCCTTCAAAAACTCAATCCACTCTCGTGCACTCGCTGTTTGAGATTGATTGTCAAAACTTGCGATTTCACAGCGATCCGAAACAAATCCTACCATCCCACGACTCTGTAAGGGCATCGCTTCCAACAAATTATCCAATCGCTCTCGCGCCAGTGTCGGGAGCTCTTCGTTTTCAGCGGTCCGGCTCAAAACGCCACGGCTCACATCCACCATAATTAAAAATCCATCGCTCGCTTCTGCGATTTTTTCTTCAATACGATAGGGTTCCGCAAAGAGCATGATGAGGAGGGTAAATAAACAGAGACGATTGAGGAGCTTCAGGATCTCCATCAATCGGATTCGACGCGTGGTGGACTCGGCGATCTTTCGTAAGAGATAAAAGCCCCCAAATGTTTCGCGTCGATGACGCCTCAAATTCCAAAGTGCGATAAGAATCGGAAGTGCTAAGGCACTCAAACTCCACAAATAGAGGCTCGAAAAAAAACTCATCATGCCAACCGCTCAAAAAATTCTGACAACTGCTCTTCGATTTTTTCGGGAGATGCCGTATAGGTCACAAAAAATGAAGGCTCACTCACCAACTGACTCCACTCCTGCTGCAATTCGAGGAGAGCTCGAGCATACGTTGTCTTTGCGACACGCGAGTCTAAGAGCAACTTACCAGACGATTCATAATCCCTAAACTCAAGCACACCCTCAAACTTAAACTGGGCTTCTTGAGGATCCAATATCTGAACGAGGTGCAAAAGATGCCCGTCGGCCTCCCAGTCCTTCAGCTTTTGCAAAAGACTCTCGGGCTCAAACATAAAATCAGAGATCAATATAATTCGGTCTCCCGCTCGAGGACTAAACTCCTCCGCCTTCCAACCCACTTTGTCTTTGATGAGAAGGCGAAATGCCTCTTCGACATTCATTTGATCAAGCGGGGGAAGCTGCCAAGAATCTCCGCGAACCGTCGCCAAAAAGATGAGACTTCCTACAAAGGACTGAATCCAAAGCTTTTTAGCCCCATAATCCATGCTGGGCGATGAATCGACCAGAATAGAAAATCCAGTCTTTTCTTCTCTCTCGAACTTTTTGACAAAATACTTATCCGTCGCTGCAAAGCGCTTCCAATCAATCGCGCGCGCATCTTCGCCTTCGGTATAAGGGCGAGCACTGTGGAATTCAATCCCCTCACCCCCACGCCGCGACAAATGAGATCCCTCAAGAACTTTGGTCGCCAGGAGTTCGATACTCTTTGCAAATTCGACGAGCTGGCCCTCAGGAATCTTCATGAAAAAATCAGCCTACGGCCTGAGAGATCAATTTTGAAACAACCTGATCACTCGATTGATCTCTCAATTTGCGTAGGACCAAACGATGTTTAAGAACATACGGGGCCACTGTCAGAATATCTTCTTCTCGAACCGTAAATCTGCCAGCCAAAAGGGCTCGCGATTTTGCGGCTAAGGCCATCGCCTGCGACGCTCGAGGGCCCGCCCCAAATCGAATCACATCACTCAAATCTTTATCCATATCGGGGCCTGGTCGAGTGGAGCGTGTGAGCTCAACGATCGTTTTGAGAACGGCGTCTTCGAGTGGCAGTCGTCGCACGAGTTCCTGAAACTCCACGATCTGCGGAGCACTGAGCTTTGGCTCAAGATCTTCAATTGGAGTCGACGTCGTCCGACGAACAATCTCCATCTCATCTTGCTCCGAGGGATAAAGCACAGGAATTGATAGCAAAAAGCGATCGAGCTGGGCTTCGGGGAGCGGATAGGTGCCTTCAGATTCCACAGGATTTTGCGTCGCAAAAACAATATACGGCCGCTCCAAATTGTAAGTCTTTCCTCCAAAAGTAATTCGATGCTCTTGCATCGCCTGCAAGAGAGCGGATTGTGTTTTTGGGGGGGTGCGATTGATTTCGTCTGCCAAAAGCATCTGACAAAAAAGAGGTCCCTTTCGAAACTCAAAATTTCGCTTTCCGGTGGATTTGTTTTCTTCAAGAATTTCGGAGCCGATCAAATCTCCGGGCATCATATCAGGAGTGAACTGAATTCGATTAAATTCAAGGCCTAAGAGTCGACTCATCGTGGAAATCAAAAGTGTCTTTGCAAGACCAGGAACCCCAATGAAAAGTCCGTGGCCCTGGGAGAGCAGCGTCCAAAACAAAGCATCGATGACAGAATCCATCCCCACAATGACGCGATGCAGATCCTCGCGAACATCATTAAAAGTAGAGACGGCTTTTTCTTGAAGTTTAAGATCAGATTGAACTGAGGTCATGACGTAATTCTGATCCAGGCACTCTCACCTGACAATTCTTCTTTGGCGGATTGAACAATTGCTCTCAACTCAAATTGATCGCTTTGAGCCAATCGGCTGTCGGGGGAATGAGGCGCCGAGTCTTAAGATCAAAAAAACCAACTTTAAGATCGAGAGTCGTATAGAGCGTCGCCCCATCGGGACTTAAAATATGTTGGGTCACCGAGGAAGTCAGGCGCTCGAGCGTAGGCAGGAAGGTTTCGATCACCACATCAGTGTGGAGAGTCAGTTCCTTTTTGAACTTAAGAACAACCTCCAAGATCACAGGCCCCTTTTGCTCCTGCTTCATCCGATCATACCCGTAGCCCCCTTTTTCGATCCAATCCCATCGCGCTTTCTCCAAAATCTCCAGATAGCGCGCATTGTTCACATGTCCCAAGAAGTCCAAATCCGCCTCGTGAATTCGGTAATTAAAGCGATGAACGATGTCAGCCATGACCTAAGGTATCCGACTTCACCGTTAATGAATATCCAAAGACGCTTTCCTAGCTTGCCAGCTCAAAACTCGATCCTTTAGTCTGCTCGAATGCTCAACTCACAACGCCAGAATGCGCTCAAACTTTATTTCCTAGGTTTTGCCACACTCTTTTTGGAACTCATTCTCATCCGATATCTTTCAGGAAATATTTGGAATTTGGGGTATTTTCCAAATCTAGTTCTCCTCGCTGTTTTTTTTGGAATGGGTGTCGGTTTTGTTTTTCATCAGTTTGTCAGCGATCGCGTTTCGCCGTATCTCTATCAGCTCGGATTTGTTTTACTCACGGGCCTCATCGTCTATGTTGATTTTTTTCATCCGGCGGTTCCTGGATTTGGCAAATGGGGCGGCAATGTGGGAGATGATTTTTATTTTACAGCGACGAATCTTACCGAGGAGCAAACTTCGTATTGGCCCTTCGTACTCTGCTTCTTTTTGATCATCTCTATTTTTACACTGCTGTCACAAAGAACAGCCAAGGTCTTCAAGGAGTTCCCTCCCCTCACGGCCTACACATTGGATATTTTGGGATCTGTTTCGGGGATCATCCTCTTTATGGCGATGAGCTATTTTACAGTTCCAGCCTATGTTTGGTTGGGCCTTCTTGCAGTTGTCTATGCACTTGCTGCCAGCGGAGCCGCTTGGATGAGATTGGCTCCTCTTGCGTTAGGAACACTTTGCGCTCTCGTGGCGTACCATCAAGATTCGCAGCTCCTCAGCGATCCTGAATTTGAAGGCAAAGTGAATGTGTTTTGGTCGCCCTACCAAAAGGTAGAATACGTGAACGAAGAGGATCGCCCTCACCAAGTTCTTGCCAATGGAATCGAGCATCAACGAATGTTTGGCAGTCAAAAACTCGCTCATTCTTTTTATCAATCGGCTTATGAGCATCGTGCCACTCAAAAAGATCTCACCCCCTATAAACGAGTTTTGATTCTGGGCGCGGGCTCTGGAAACGACGTCGCCACCGCACTCTTGAACAACGTCGAACATGTCGATGCCGTAGAGATTGACCCCGTCATTGCTCGCATCGGAAAAGCCCATCACGTCCAAGCTCCTTATTCGGATCCTCGCGTCCAATTGACGGTCGACGATGGTCGCGCATTCATGACTCGCGCTCAAGGCCCCTACGATTTAGTCATTTTTGCGCTCACTGATTCTGTCGTGAAGGTCAGTTCGATGGCGCAAATTCGCTTAGAGAACTTTTTGTTTACGACAGAAGCCGTCAAGCGCGCCTACAATCTCCTCAGCGATCAAGGCGATATTGTTTTTTACAATTACTACCGAGAGCCTTGGCTCCTTGAAAAAATTGAGCAGATGGCATTCGAAGCGACAGGTCGCCTCCCTTCTCGCATCTATGAACGAAAGGATTTTGCGGTTCTCAAAGTCGGAAAATACTTTGAACCTGCCGCTACCGCACCACACCCTGATTTGGTAGGCGTCCCGCATGACGACTGGCCCTTTCTTTATCTAAAGACCAAACAAATCCCGACACTTTATTGGCAAGCAATGGGACTCGTGTTTCTGCTCATCGTTGGATTGTTTATTTTGGTTCGTCGAGTCACCCGTCGCGAAGAAAAGTTCAGCTTGCCTTCGGTCAATATGCTGAAGGCCACTTTTGTTCTCATGGGGATTGCCTTCTTGCTTCTTCAAACCAAATCCGTCATTCAGTTTAGTCTTTTGTTTGGTACGACATGGGTCAATAGCTCGCTCGTCTTTTTGTCCGTACTCACTTTGATCTTGCTGGCCAATTGGACCGCCCGAGGACTCGCAAATTCGACGCGAACCTTTGCTGTTCTATGCGTACTGTTGGTGAGCTCAACGCTGATCACTCTCATTTATCCCTTAGGAAATCTACTTCACTTGGAAAGCGCCTTGCTGAGATTCGTTTTCGCGAGCGTGATGACTTTTTCTCCCATCTATTTTGCCAATGTTCTCTTTAGTTTGACGTTTAGAGATCAAAAAGTGGCGGAGCATCTTTTTGGCTGGAATCTTCTGGGCGCAACATTAGGAGGGCTCGTCGAGTATTCAAGTCTTGCGCTTGGCTACAATCAGCTTTCCGTGATTGTAGCAGCTACTTATACGCTTGTGTTTCTTACGCTTTGGATGAGTCGTCGCTATGCAAAACAGGAAGCGTCACTCCCAGGCTCAACGATGAAGGTCGCGGCCGCTCGCTAGTTTGATTTGAGTTCCCAGCCTAACTGGGGATTTTTTTGCTTGAGTGTAAGAACTTCTTCCTCGAGTCCATCGAGGAAGGGGTTCACAAAAAACGAACGCAAAAAACTTTGCCAGGCTGCAGACTCTTGGCCTCGAGCGAGTTCTGCCGAACCTTTCAAAAACCACCCCGTCGCATCTTCTGGGTAATCTCTGAGCAGTTTGTTTAAAGTCGTCTCCGCTTCTTTTGTCTGATTGCTCTTTTGAAGGGCGAGATAGGCCTGCCGTTGCCAGCTCGGCGGAGGAGCGGCAGAAAGTTTAATAGCCTGATGGATCTCGTATGCACTGGCTCGATATCGCCCTTGATCAAAGAGCTTCGAAGAAAGTGTCGCAAAATTTCGAGACTTTTGATCCTGCATTTTGCCCTCACGCTCCAGCGGATCTTGAGACGAAAAATCTCTCGCAAAAAACTCCACATCAGATCCCGGAGGGATCTCCACTCGATTCATAATTTCAGGAATGAACTTTTGAGCAAGCTCCCGCGCTGGCATCTTGACACACTTTCCGAGGGCGGACTCGACGCCTTTGAGATCCTCGGACCAGCGAATGAGCTGAACGGCACCGCACTTTTGATCCAGCCATTGAACAAAAAGTAGAGCTTGAATGTAGGCGAGCTCAGCTTCTTCAGGATCGTTTCTCATCGGAAACGGCTCTTTGAGAGTCTCTAGACTTAAGAGCTTCTTCTTGTTGCGATACTTTTTGAAGAGTCCCCACTGGGAGGGCTGCAAGGTTGCCCTTTTTGTATACGGAAAGCCTTGATAGAGCTGCGCCACTCCTTCGTGCAACCAAATCGGAATATATTCGAGAGAAATATCCCGAATCAGGTAATGCACATATTCATGAACTACTGTTGAGGCCCACGAATATCCTGTCACCAAATTGCGTGGCGATAGAATCATCAAACGCTGATCGAGCGTCAGTGCAATTGTCCCCGTCGCTTTAAATCGTGCGAGAGGAAGTTCAGAAACTGCCGAAAACGATTTGAGATCTGGAAATATCTCCACAGGAACTTTTTTGTCGCCGCCAGATTGATCCTTGAACAATGGAGCGAGTTCTAAATCTGCCGCACTCAAATGTGCGAGCAAAGCCTCAACGATGATTTCATCTCGCGGATGCGCCCAACTGACCTTAAAATGACCCGACATCTTCGTCTGAACTTTGCCGAGACTCGAATCCTTAAAATAATCATCAAAGTTCGCCAGGCGACCCGATCGTGCTTCGATCGTTGAGTTGAAAGCCCAGCTCACAAAAATCGCAAAGAAAGTGCGAAACATCATCGCTGAAGTAACTCCTCAAAATATCTCTCATGTGATTGCTGAAACTTATCGCCTACTTTCTGCTTGAGAGAATCCATAATCTTTCGTCGACGTTCCTTTTCACCCTTTGTCTCCGATCCAATAATTTCCACTTTTTCGTTCTTCAAATTTCCCGTGGCACTTTCGCCCTGAGAAAGCTGCTGCATTTGCTGCATTTTCTTTTTCTGGCTCTCTTGCATTTGATTCAAAAGCTCAATGGCCTCTTGCTGACCAGTTTTTGCCTCTTCCAGGCGCTGATCTCTTAACCCATCTTCGGACTGCGTCAACCTCTCTCGAACTTGAGATTCTTGCTCGATTGTCTCCCCTGACCGAAACAACTGCTTCCACTCGCTACCTTCCATTGCTTGATCAAATCCCTCAATCGCCTTTTGAAACTCTTCTCCAATTTTTTTCTGCTCTTCTTGCTGCTTTTCGAGATCCTCTTGCATCTTTTTGAGCTCTTGAGCTTCCTTCTGGCTAAAAACCTGCTGCTGGCTCTCATCTAACTTTTTCATTTTGTCGCTCAACTTTTGAGTTTTCTGATTGAGAGTTTCTTCCCGCTTCTTGATTTCATCCAGCTTTTTGGCGAACTCAGTCGCCTTCTGAAGAGTTCCCTGATCCAAATTATTCTTCCATTGATCAAGCCCTCGCTCCATTTCTTTGGTCAAAATCGATAGCTGATTCAGAAGTGATTCTAGCTCCTTCATCGCCCCAGCCTCGTCACCCTGAGCCGCTTGACGACGAATATCTTCGATCCGCTTAGCGAGGTCTTCACTCTCCTGGGCCTGCTGCTCCAAGGCTTCGCGATTCATCATATCGTCCTGAGGGCCTTGAGGAAGTGATGAAATCTTTTCTTGGAGTGCCTTTAACTTTTCAGCCAGTTTTTTGAACGCCTCCTCCATAACTTTAGAGTTGAGATCGAGTTTTCCTTCTTTGAGTTGCTCGAGCATTTTTGACAAGTCAGCCTGACTTTGCGAAAGACTTTCTTGAGTCGACGCAAGATCGCCGGCCTTTTCTTGAAAGATCAACGACAGACCATAGAGAATTTGCTTTTCGGTTCGTGAAATCAAATCCGGCAAAGCGCGAGGTTCTCCTCCCGCTTCAACCCAAAGTTGGATTCGCTGCGAAAGCTTTTGCAATTCTTTGACATAGGCAGCCGCAACACTCTGATCCTCCATTTGAGGATACTGAATCTGGCCCAATCTCTGCGAGAGTCCCGCAACGACTTGATCATCAATTTTGGATTCAATGAGATCTGCCAGAACATGAACCCACTCATCGAGGAGTCCTTGAAGCTCCTGAATTCTCTTCTCCCTCAAAGTGTCTTCATCGTTATAAAAAATTCTCAGGCTTTGCGAAGTCCCCGACTGAAAATCGTCCGATGGTCTCAGATAAATCTCATGGAGGCCACCCTTCCAGCCCTCAAAGGATAATATAAATTTTTCTTTGAAATAGGGCTTGAGGACTTGGCGCCGCTGAAGGACCTCCTCTTGATCTTTGAATTTGTGAATCAGCTCAACCGTCGTCAATCGGACATCATCACTCGCCGTAAGCTCAAGGGGTAGCGAGCTTTCGTTCATGATCTCAAGAGTGAGAGCTGGAACCAGCTCCCCTGCCACTTCGGCAAACAACGCAGATTTTGGAGGGTCATCATTGACGACCACGAGAGGAAACAAACTTGAGCGCTCGATCAAAGTTCCCACGGCAAACTGGCCGCCTTCTTCGAGTGTAATCTCGCAAACCTCAGTGCAAAGAATCGCCCGCCACGGACCTTCATTTGGTTTCAAAAACAAATAAGAGCGCAAAGCCGCTCCAAAATCAGGAGGAACAAATCGAATGCGCGATCCCTTCACACCACTCACAAGCCCCTTTTGAGATATCCAAGTCGCCCCTTCAAAAGGAAGGAGGGCTTCAAATTGAGAGGGAGTCCAAGAGCGAATTTGAGAAGGCACAGGAATCAAATCAAACTGGGGAGCGGTCG